>Ga0180432_10005363_pt1 | contig 17102 bp, 14 predicted proteins | sample SS_ome_10_FD_132414 | JGI IMG/M metagenome (GOLD analysis project Ga0180432, IMG submission 132414) | Hypersaline lake sediment archaeal communities from the Salton Sea, California, USA - SS_1_MS_2 metaG | ecosystem: Environmental > Aquatic > Non-marine Saline and Alkaline > Hypersaline >...
TTCAACTTTTGCCATTGCGCCGCCGAGGTGTTTACATCAGGCCTGCATGGGCGCTTCATTCTAATGCCTTTAAAAGAATTCTTGTCCTGATGGGCCCGATGATACTTGGCCTTACCGTTACACAGATTAACACACTTGCCGATGACGTTATTGCACTTTGCTTTATGACCAAAGAAGGCTACCCTTTGAGCTATGGTGCTCCATCTTATCTTTATTATGCCCAGCGCCTTTATCAGTTTCCGCTGGGCGTATTAGGAATATCTCTCGCGACTGCTATTTTCCCCGTTATGAGTGCTGATGCCGCAAGAGGGGACTTTGATACCCTGCGACAAACTATTTCAAAAGGAATTCGCAATGCTGTTTTCATCGCCCTTCCCGCAACCGCCGGATTGTTTCTTGTGGCAAAACCTTTGGTATCGGCCGTATTCGAGCATGGCGAATTCACAGCCGATGACACGCCGATAGTGGCCTGGACATTGTCGTTTTATGCAATCGGACTGACTGGTTTCTTCGCACAGCAAATTGTCACGCGGGTTTTTTATTCAATGCAGAACTCAAAAACACCTGCCCAAAGCGCACTGGCAGCGGTTTTTGTGAATATCGTTCTTAATCTGACTCTCATCTGGTTTATGGGGACAGCCGGCCTGGCACTCTCGACCGCAATTTGTTCATATTTACAGGTCTTTATTCTTGTCTTTGTGCTTCGCAAAAAATTTAGCGAACCGGTATTGGCCGGCTTGGCAGCTGCTGTAGCGAAAACGCTTGCTGCCACCGTTCTTATGTTTTTATTCGGCGTCGCAATTATGAAGATAATGGGTAGTCTGCCTTATGATAGATGGTTTAACATTCTAAGGCTGGCTGTAGTTGTGCCTGCCGCGGCCGCAGCGTATCTGATAGCGGCTAAATTGTTAAATATCGAAATGCTCTCTCTTGTCTTTGGCAGAAAAAATACTAATGAACCGCTCGACTGACAACCGATTATTGGAACTTTCTGTTACTATATAAGCAACTCAAAATGTTCTCTTTTATCCCCGGCAGAGAAAAAATGACAATCAATCCGCATAAAACGGCGAAAATACAACACTTAAGCTGCCTTTATACCTAAAGCGACAAACAAAATCGCCCGAAATATAGTATATTAACGGACGCTCTTTTGTCAGCTTGATGGAGGCATTGATGCTCAAAGGCAGGATTTTTTTAGTTTTTTTGGCATTTTTCTTCTGTTCCAACTCGTCCTGGGCACGGGTGCCTTTGGATTCGGAGGCGCTGTTTTCGCCTTCTGTCGGCCGGATATTTTATGAAATTGCTTATGAAATGGGCAGCTCCGAAGAACTCAGTGCCGCCGATAACCGCCAGACAATCCTCTTTCTAACCGCTGCGATGAATTTAGACAACAGAGCCGGCTATTTGCTGCCCGATACAATCAGGTTTGCATCCCGTATGGCTGCAGCCCCTGATGCCACCTCTGAACAGGATTATTCGGAACTGCTGGCAAGTGTCCTTGCTGGATATGTGGACAGTTCATCCGACCTCGAGGTAGTAAGACTGGCTATTGGGTATCTGCTTGAGCGGTTGGATTCTCGTGAAGAGCGAGAGAAGCTTCTTGAGCAGATGTTAACAAGCTTTGGTCCCCAAAATCCTTTTTTGGAGTCCGAACTGGCTACCCTGCTTGGTCTGCTCGCCGCTGAAAAACCAGACATTGATGCTGCGGCATCATATTTTGCCCGAGCCTTTAACAGCAATAATCACAACAAACTGGCGTTTGAAAAACTCACTGAGATTATGCCCGAACAGATACAACCGGCAATTTATCTTGAACATCTAAGGCTTACAGTACGCGAAAATCCCCTTGCTTTGGAAGCTGCTTTGGCCTTTGCCGATTACGCCCAGAGATTGCAGCTTTACGAAACCGCTGCGGACAGTTTCAAATATTGCGCCGATTTGTTCACCTTTTTGTATCCATCCGAGACTCTATTTGATTACATTTACCTCCCCTGGGCTCGCAGTAACTATAATACTCAGCGTAACCAGCACAAAACTCTCCAGATTGCCGAGCAGGTCCGCCAAAGCGGAACCTTCGATTTATTTCTCGAAGCCTTTGCCGGCAAAGCCGCCCTGAAAATCGGCGATACTGAACGAGCGGCACGCATATTAAAAGATGCCGAACAGAAAGCACAAGCCGCTTGGCAATCGGCAACTGCCAGTCACGAATCACAAATCGCTTCTGAGCTTGCCTGGTTTTATTGTTTTGCCTCGCCGGATGCCTCACAAGCAATCGACTGGGCCAATAGGGCTTATTCAAAAGAGCCTAACTCTCCGGCAGCAGCCGCCTTGTTGGCCTATGCCTTGGTAATAAACGGACAGACAGAGTGGGCCGGACAGATTATCGAAAGTTACGAGCAAAATCAAATCTCCGAACTGGCGCTGGCACAGATTCAATTGGCACAGGACCAAAACAGTGTGGCATTTGATACCTTAAGGTCTGTAATTGCATCAGAACCCGGGTCGCTGGCAGCCGAAACCGCCAGGGCAATTCTGACAGAGCAGGGCTCAGATTATATCCCGCCGATTGACCCGGATATCATTCTGACGGCCTTAAAAAACAATCTCGGCCAAAAAGTTGTCCCCGAATTTGTCAGCCCGGAAAAAGTAATTTCCGTCCGGTTAAATCTCCACGGTAGCAAATTTTCCTATGGCGGCAAATTCGATGCTTCCGTTGCAATCACAAATAATTCCTCTGAACCGCTCGTAGTCAGCGATGATGGTTTATTCAAAGGTAATATCAGGATTGACGCCGACGTTACCGGTGATATTAACAGGCAGATACCGAATCTCGTATCACTCAAAATTCGACCTTCATCACTTGTTGAACCTCAGCAAAGTATCATCATTCCTGTCCATCTTGAAACTGCCGAGCTTAAGCAGATACTGTTTTCGTACCCACAGGCATCATTGGACATAGAATTTACTGTCTTTATCGACCCGGTAACAAATACCGATGGTCGCCTGACAAACCGGCTTGCCTATATTGAACCGGCAAAAACCCTCATTAAGCGTCCAGCCATTGAACTTACCGCTAAATACCTGCAGAACAGGGTCAACTCTCTGCCCAGAGCAAAGCAGGGCCAAAAAATCAAAACCGCTCAGTTATTCACCGGACTTTTGGCAGAGCAGAACGCAATGGCCAATCACGAACCTTTGTATAAATTTAAGTATTCCGACGGGATGCCCGATTTGTTGAAATCCACACTTGTACATAACCTTAATGACAATGATTGGGTCGTTAGGGCCTATACTATGGCGGGGATGCTTTCGCTGCCGCTGGATTTTGAACTGATAAATGCTGTGGCAAAAAACCTCAACAATGAATACTGGCCGGCTCGGTTAATGGCCCTTTACCTGCTGGCCAAAAATCAGGATACTAATTTCAGCAAGGTCCTGAACTGGACTGCAGAACGCGATTCAAGTGTGCTCGTTCGGGATATGGCCGTCGCCCTCGGTGCCGCCACGTCCTCACCACAGAAGCAAGAGCAGCCGCCCGCTGACAACTTAGACAAAAGCCCCGCCGGATAACCCTGCAGAGGCCCGAAAACTTCAGCGAATCCGAAATTGATTTTATTAATCTTGTGGTTTGGATAATATATGGCAAGTGATACAATAGCTTGAATTAGTTTGTAAGCTGTTGCAGAATTGATAATGACAAAAACATTAGATAACAGCAATCAATCGGACAATAAGGCATTGTGGCTTGGTGTCGGTATCTTTACCCTTGCACTGGCGGTGAGGATTGTCTACTTCCACGAGATTTCGATGAGTCCAACGTTTCTTACACCGGTTATTGATTCAGCTTTATATGACCGTCTCGCAAGACTACTCGCTCAGAGCGGGCTAATGCAGAAAGACTTCTTCCTGCAATCCTTTTTCTACCCGTTCTTTCTTTCGGCGGTTTACTTTTTCAGCGACTCTTCTATCATTTTCGCAAAGCTGACACAGATTCTGCTGGGCTCTGTTGTGTGCGTGCTCGTTTACCAGCTTGGGCAGATGGTCTTCGACCGTCGGACGGGTATCCTGGCCGGCATTATCACGGCGCTGTACGGACCGCTCATCTTTTTCGAGAGTGAGCTTGTAGCGACCGGCTGGGCATCTTTATGGTCGGTGGCCTTGCTCATACTTCTCTTAAAAGCCGCCAAAAAAAAAGGACCGATGCTATATTTTGCGCTGGGAATATGCGGGGGGCTCAGCGTTGTTACACGCGCAACTTTCCTTCCGTTTTGTGTAGCATCCAGTCTCTGGCTGGTGTTTGCCCTGCGACGGGCATCGATGTCGGAGGATATGATTGCCATCAGGAAAAGACATATCCTAGCAGGGTTTTTCCTGATTCTGGTTACTGTCTCGATACTGTCTCTTAAGACAACAGGCAGGATAAGCCCGTTTCCTGAAAGCGGTCCGATTAATTTCTACATCGGTAATAATCCGGATACAGACAGGACAATAAAAATCCGGCCGGGAGACGACTGGCAAAACCTGAGCCTGCTGGCAAAAGAGGTCAAAGCGAAAGACAGGTATGAAGTCCAGCAGTTTTTCAGACGCAGGTTTTTAAAATACGTCTTAAATGAGCCGGTTCATTTTGTTGTGGGGCTTTTCCACAAATCCGTACAGTTTGTCAGTTCGAGGGAAATTCAGAGAATCTTCGATGTGTATGATGCGCGGCGGTATTCACAGTTGCTGTCGGTATTGGTATGGAAAACGAACAGCTTTGGCTTTCCTTTCGGAGTCCTGCTGCCGCTGGCGATTATTGGCATAATTCATCACCGGCGTCGAATCCCTCCGCCTATTGTTTTATTTCTGATACTCTACCCATCAGCCATTATTCTCGTATTCGTGACAGGACGCTACCGGGTGCCGATAGTTCCGGTTATGGCTGTCCTGGCAGCGGCGGGATTCTGGGGCATAATCGAAACAACAAAAATTAGGCGGTACCGCAGGACAGCAACTATGCTCGGCGTTGCTGTTGCTGCCGCTTTATTGTCCTCTCTCGCGGGCCCATTCGCCACCGAAAGTATCAACTGCCGGGCCGAAACGTATGGCTGGCTTGCAAGTAAGAGTCTCAAACAGGGCGAAGTTGATAAAGCTGCCGAATACCTCAACGAAGCACTGATTGAAAATCCTGATAACTACGCTGCCCATGATATGTTTGGCACCGCCTTAAACAGGCAGGGAAAACAAAAAGAGGCCGTCGAGCATTTCAAAAAAGCCGTCGAAATTAATCCCGAGTCCTTTTCAGCTCATAATAACTTAGGTTCCATGCTGGCCCAACAGGGAAAATTCGAAGATGCCCTCAAACATTTCGAGAAGGCCCTCGAAATCAATCCCCAATTAGACAGCGCTCACTACAACCTGGCAATGGCTTTAATAAATCTCGGACAACCCGACCGGGCCGTCGAACACCTGCACAAAGCGCTTGCCTACGCCGAGGCTTCGGGAAACTGGACACTGGCCGACAAAATAAGAAGGCTGCAGCGTCAAATCCGGCAATCAGCTATACATTGAGTCAATCGCTACTCCCAGAACATACTCGCCCTCACCGCCAACAAGTCGGAAGGACTTTGCCTTAAGCAGCTTCCGGAAAATGTGCATAGAAATTCGGCAATCATGGTTTTTTACTCCAGCGAAATTTCCCGAAAATTTTGTCTTGCAAAAATAATAGGATTTTGTAACATTCCCTCTCTTACTGGTAAGTTTTAATTTTTATTGAAAGGGTTGTTTAAATGCCGGCTAAAGTTGACAAGGAAAAATGTACTGGTTGCGAGAGTTGTGTGGAAGAGTGTCCGAGCGAAGCAATAAGTATGGTGGAAGAAAAGGCCTGCATTGATGCCGATTCCTGCGTTGACTGCGGGGTCTGTGTCGATGCCTGTCCCGCCGAAGCAATCAGTATGGAATAAAACCGGTAGGCCCCATCGTCTAGGTAGGTCTAGGACACCGGGTTTTCAACCCGGCAACAGGGGTTCGAATCCCCTTGGGGCTATTTTGCAACAGCACTCCCGCCCTCATCACCTACTTAAAAATGGAACTGCAACACTTGATTATCTCGACGAAGAAACAACCGCTTGCAAATAAGCAACTTACAGCAGAAGGATATGTTAAACATTCAGGCCGGATACGACCGCTTCAAACACCAAAGTATCGTCAACAATACCTTGAGTACTGCAGGTGTATTTTCTTCTCTTGAACTTTGTGATATGGCAGAGCAGATATAACCTTTGGCCCGGCTCAACAACAGAACGAAATTTTGCCGAATCTATTCCGGCAAAGCCGATAAAACCCTCCAAACCACAAATCTTCTTTACAAAAAAGCTCGACAATTGGGCCGCTGCTTCAACCATTATTACAGCAGGCATTAAAGGCCTTTCAGGAATGTGCCCACGAATCCAGAATTCCTTATCCGTAACGTCCTTATAGCCCAGAATCAAAAATTTTTCCTTGTCATACCAGAGAATGCCGTCGAGATGCTGCATCTCGAATCGCTGGGGATTTACGCTGCAAATCGCTTCCCTGTCGAATACTGGCTCTCTATGTAGGTCTATTTGGGATAAATCAAACAATAATGGTGGCGGCATTTGCTCACCCCTACAAAAGAAGCACTCCGCACACTTGAAACACCGACACCTACCCACCCCTGAAAGGCGGACTATAAAGTCGGCAACAAGCCGAAATGCACGCTAACTTCAGTTCTTACAAGTATTTGTGATGGCTTATTGGGCTGACCTGATCTCAAGAATGGCGTTACGGACTGCCTGGGCGGCCTGCTTGATTTGCTGCATTTGCTTGCGAACCCGCGTACCTGCTGCCTTGTTTCCGCCCTCGGCTTTGCTGACATCAGCTTCAATTTCAGCTACCAATACTTTAAGGTCTTCATACTGCTGCATCAAATTAACCTCCACTACATAGGTTAAAAATTTTATAGAAACTTAACGAACCACAACGGTTTTGTCAAAGAAAAATGCCATTTTTACAATAAAAAAGCAATATTTATTTTTAAAATTTTTCGCCCCTCAGGACGTGATTTTGCGCGTCAGCTCTGCTATCCTTACCCCTCTGTTGGCACACTGCTGCTGAACTCTTTCGTCGGGTTTGCCAATGGAGACCGGTCCGTAGTGGTCGCCTTGTGGGTCGCCGCCCACTATCATACCGGCGATGAGCATCGCTTCTATTATGCCCATAATCGTGGTTTCATTTCCGCCGCCGATATTGGCTGCGCTGCTGAAGGCACCTCCGACTTTACCGCTGAGTTGACCGTGAAAGCTTACCGTATCGTCGAAAAACTGCTTGATTGGCGCAGCCATATGACCGTAATAAGTTGGCGAGCCGACTACTATTGCATCATACCTGAGTAAATCTTCAGCTTTAACCTCGCTGACCGATTTGCAGTCAGTCGGCAAATCGGCCTCGTTCATCGCCTTGGCTATCAACTCGGCCATCTCTTTAGTATTACCGCTTCTTGAATAATATAAAACTATTCCCTTGGCCATCTTTTACCCTTTCTGTTTTGTTGGCACTCAATAATTTGCTTTTGCTCTAAATGTTGAAAATCTTCTCAAAGCCCTGTCCTTTTGACTTTTTCAACCTTACTTTCATCGCCGCAGATACGCAAGCTCTTTCGGTAAAGTAACATTATTGCCGAAATTATCTTCACCATATCCTGATTCTGCCAGCAGCTTAATGTCGGCCAGCACTCGCTTATCGCCGACAAATGTTGTGTTTAAGTCGGCATTGATGTCTATCTTTCCTATCGCAAGCAAACGGGCAGATTCGTCGATAACCCGTTCCAGCAGCGTCCCTTCCCTTTGGGACGGCTCAGCAGGCAACTGAAGGGGTTGTTCGTAGAGGATTAGTTTGCTTTGTTCCGCCAGCGCCAACACAACGTTACGGATGACAGAACTTATCTCTTTCTCTCCGGCCTCTTGCGAAACAAGGTCCAATCGGCTGATTTCCGCAGCAAGCCGCCGCCGCTTGCGGGCGTTAATTTTTTCGTTGGCGCGAAACAACTCCAGTGGCGAGCCGGCATCGTAAGTTTCATCATCCAGTTCCATTTGCACCTCGCTGCCGTAATGTAGAACCAACTTGGAAATCAGCGTGGACGGGCGAACATGAAAACCTCGATACTGAGGCACTGATACCTCAATCCGACCGACCTCGGCATAATGCTTGAGCATCGTTTGACACAAACGTCGTGCACAGCTGATATAATGCCCTGTAAAGGCTATAGAGTAATTCACAAGGATCTCAACCAGTTCCTCCCGGCTTACAAGAGGCCCCCGTTGGGCCCACAAATCACATATCGGCTTTTGAACATGACGTTCGTAATAATGTGCAAAACACGTAGCTGTTCGTAGCAAATGAAAAACAACACTGATATGTCCGCGAAGAACAGGCAAATCATCGTCAAGAACTTCGGCTTCAGTACCTGAAACATACGTATCATACATCGATTGAAGGTTGTGGAACCGAAGCTCGAGATTTCGCAGATGTTCCTCACTGGCCGAATAAGAAACATAGTCGGCATATTCTTCGGGTTTGGGCCCGACCGCCGAATGGACCTGTTTGCTTTCCGCTGCCAGGTTCAAAAAAGCGGTGGCCAGCATTATCACCGACTCAGAAACCGTTTCTGTACTGTGTATATCACAATCATGCGGCAACCTGCCTGCTGGAAGACGCTCGGCATAAGCTTCTTCGTTGGCCAATTTTGCCGGAAAAGGCAGACCAAGCTGCTCAGCCCGCTCAAGCATTCCCTTTGACGCGCGCAAAAGAACTGTGCCTGTAAACTTCAATGCCTGGCCAGTGGCCTTGGCAAAATCCTGCTCAATCAGCAGCAAACGATAAGCCGGTAGGGCGTGCTGAATGTGCAGCAACTCATATCCAACGTCCGAAAAAAGCTTAATCGCCGCTGTCAGCGACCTGTACTGGCACCACTGGCAATTGTTTCGGGCATCATAGGCATCGAGAAGCTCCTCAAGCTGGATAGATTGCGACAGAAGCGCCCCCAGCAGTGGACGAGTCAGGGTTTTATTGTTTGATTTGAAACGCCGCGACAGATAATTCACAAGGCCCAGCAGTGTCTGCGAACGTTTTGAAATCAGCTTCGTAAACTTTTTGTCGGCAATTCTCTCTGAACCCATTCAAACTGCTCCCGCTCTTTCTCTAATTGTTACAAAGCAAAATAACAGGTGGCCGCCTAAAGTTATCTTGTCGTTTTCCTGAGCTCAAATATCTCCGGCGCATCGAAATCTTTCGGGACTTTAATCTTAAAGACTTTTTGAGCTATTCGCTTATTTATCTTCGGCTTTATGAATATAATTTCATAAATATCGCCTTCGGTCGAGACGGCGATTATCTTTGCAGGCAGATACAAGCTTTTATCAATCCAAAACTCAATTGTGCTGTAATCATCTTTATATATCGAATCCCGCTTGACTTTCAAATAAAGACGAACAACATTTTCCATTTCGCTTTCTTGGCGCTCAATGAGCTTAATTTCAAACTGTTTTTTCAGATTTTCTATCTTCGTAAAGCCGACTATCGGCAGATTCTTACTGACCAAATCGAAAGCATCCACCGGCTTATTCGGCTCGGCCTGCTGATAGCGTTTATGCGTCTTGATTTGGTAATCAAGGACGGTAAGCCACACGCCGTCAAAAATATAGTGCTCTACATGTCTTTGTACCTTTTCATTGTCCTGCTTAAGAGTTTGAAAATTTATCCTCAAATTTGATGTTCCGACGGACTTTTCATAATACAAAACACCCGTCCTCAGCGTGTTTGAGTCAAAATCCGGCTGGCTGAACAGGTATTCAATACCGGCCTCATAGAATTTTAGCTCTTTGGTTTTAGAGTTTAGTTTTTTCAAAATGGTCTCAACTCGGTTTGGTTTTACTTCTACCGTAAGGCATCCTCTTTGGGAGTCCTTACGGACTGTGGATTTCTTTTGCTGGGCGGCCATTGCCTCGCTGCATCCGCCGGCCAGGCAGAGACCGACCGTTACTAAAAGAATAAGAACAACTTTAATTCTTATATTTGCTCTCATTGGCTTATATTCTATTGTATTTCTTGTTACTGCTTTTGCTGGTCTACCTTTTCAATAATTTGAAGTATCTGCTCGATATTTTCAATTACAAAATCCGCATGTCTCGAAAATTCACCGGCTCGGTCGCTGTTGGCCAGCAGTACCGCAACCGCACCTGCTGTTTTTGCACATATCAGGTCAAAGAGGTAATCACCCACCATAAGCGTCTCTTCCGGCTTTACACCGAACTGCAGACATATCCGCATTGCGCCGAAGGAGTCAGGCTTGACAGGACCTTCTTCCCTGCCAATGACGGCATCGAACTTCAGGTTATGCTTGCTGGCGATAGCCAGGGCATTACTTCGCTTATTACGCGTCAATATTCCTATACGAATACCCGTTTTCCGAAGCGTCTCCAACGTCTCTCTTGCTCCGGCGTTAAGCTGCGATTCTGTTACCGCCTGCATCTCATGAAAATGCAGTATTTCTTCGGCGCACCTTTGTTGTTGAGGCGACATTTTTTCCATCGATTCGAGAACAGGACCGGAATCCCTCGGCAGGCCTATCTCTTCACGAATAGTGTCAAAGTCAAAATATGGCTGGGTTATAGTACCATCCAAATCAAATATCACAGCTTTAATTGGCATAGGAGTGCTTTATGAAATGCATGTAAGTATTTTATCCTTTATCCGGCAAGACACTCTTTAAAACTACAAACTAAAACAATTTAGCTTCGTCTTATTTCTTACTGACCTCTTTTTCGAAGCAATTCTATAAGGTACTGACAACTCTCACTTGGTTTTCTGCCTTTGCGAATGATTGTTCCGGTCGGCCTGATAAAATTCTCATTCGAAAACTTTAGTGATTTGATGGAGCCGCTCGTAACTTCCTGAATTATTGTGGTCGTTGGCAACATGCTCGCACCTATGTTTATCTCAACCGCTCGCTTGATGGTTTCGATATTATCAAATTCCATCACAGGGCGGATGTTAAGATTATAACGCTCGAATATATCATCTATCCACTTACGTGTAGGAGCAATTTCCTCAAAGCCGATATATCTTTCTAATTGCATTTGATTAATATCAATCTCTGATTCACCCGCCAAAGGGTGTTTAGGACTGCAGACGAAAACCAGCGGCTCATCTTCAAAGTCGTAAACTTCAAGTCTCTTGTCTCTTTTCGGAACAGCTATCAGACCAATATCAGCCTGGCCCGTTAAAACCAGTTCATAAACCTTGTTGGCGGTGAAATATTCTATATGGACATTAACATTCTGATACCGGCTCATAAACTTCTTGATATAATTCGACAGACTGTGCATCCCGATGCTAAAAACTGCAGCAACATTGATTTTGCTGCTATTTGTATTTTTCGCACTATTGAGTTCACTTCTAAGCTGCTCGTATCTGTAGAGCATTTCTTTGGCGGCGTTGTAAACCAACTGGCCTTCTTTGGTAAATTCAATGGGTCTTTTCCTCCGGTTGACTAACCGGCATTTGTGGATAAGTTCCAGTTGGGCAAGCTGTTGTGAAACCGCTGATTGGCTTAAAAGATTCTTTTCAGCCGTTTTTGAGAAACTTCTAAGTTCATATAAATCGCAGAAGCCCTGTAGTATTTCTATATGCATTATAAGCTTCTCTAATAAAGAATATTTTCCTATTTAATTTTCTTGCCAACTCTGGCTGACTTAATATAATATCGCTTTTTTGTTATTTTCAAGGAAATTTTATTATTTCTTTGCGCAGTTTAACGTATTTTTTGTTAAAAAATCGTACAAATTGTTAATTATTAAAGGGAGGCTACTTAAATGGCAGCTAATAATATGACCCAGGCCGTTTACGAACAGCTACTCAAACGCAACCCCGGTGAGGTTGAATTCCATCAGGCGGTCAAAGAAGTCTTGGATACTTTGGGTTCTGTCCTCGAAAAAAACCTTCAATATATAAAAGCAGGCATTCTTGAGCGCCTGGTCGAACCGGAAAGGCAATTAATCTTTCGAGTACCCTGGCAGGACGACAAAGGGGATTTTCACGTAAACAGGGGATTCAGGGTTGAGTTTAACAGTGCTTTAGGCCCTTTCAAAGGAGGCATTCGCTTCCATCCAAGTGTCTATCTGGGAATCATTAAGTTTTTGGGTTTCGAGCAAATCTTAAAGAATTCACTCACCGGTTTAATGATAGGCGGTGGAAAAGGCGGCTCCGATTTCGACCCGAAAGGAAAATCCGATTCCGAGGTTATGCGCTTCTGCCAGAGCTTTATGACAGAGCTTTTCAGGCACATCGGCCCGGATACGGATATCCCTGCCGGTGATATAGGCGTCGGGGGACGGGAAATCGGCTTTATGTTCGGCCAGTATAAACGCATACGCAATGAGTTCACCGGAGTCTTTACCGGCAAAGGACTTGAGTGGGGCGGCTCTCTTGTTCGCACCGAAGCCACTGGATATGGACTTGTCTACATAATGGATGAAGTACTCAAAAATAATGGAAAAGGCATTGAAGGTATGGCTGTCAGCATATCTGGTTCCGGAAATGTCGCTATTTTTGCAACTGAGAAAGTTCAACAGCTCGGCGGAAAGGTGATAACCCTCAGCGACTCAAGTGGTTTTATTTATGACAACGATGGTATTGACCTCGACACTGTAAAGCAGATAAAGCTGGTTGAAAGAAAACGTATCAAAGAATACGTCTCGTCACATAAAAACGCCAAATACACAGAAGGCTGCAGCGGCATCTGGAACGTCAAATGCGACATTGCCCTGCCCTGTGCAACCCAGAACGAGCTTGATGAGAGTGCTGCTGAAACACTGGTTAAAAACGGATGCATCGCCGTAGGTGAAGGTGCAAATATGCCGACCACTCTCGAGGGTACCACAGTATTCCAGAACAATAATGTACTCTTTGTCCCGGGCAAAGCCGCAAATGCCGGCGGAGTGGCTGTCTCCGGGCTTGAAATGGCACAAAACAGCCAGCGTATCCCCTGGACGTTCGAAAAAGCCGAATCTGAGTTGAAGGTTATTATGACGGCAATATATAAAAGCATCAGCCAGGCCGCCAGGCAATACGGCTGCCCGGGCAACTTTGTAGCTGGAGCAAATATCGCCGGTTTTGTCAAAGTCGCTGAGGCAATGCTTGCCCAGGGCCTTGTATAAAAGACAAACCGAAAATTCCAACAAGGGCGTCTGTAAAAAACGGACGCCCTTTTTTATTGTCTATTTGTAGCTGCGCCATTATAATTCGCCCTGATGGAAAAAGAATTAGATACAAATAAAGCTATTCGCCAGCATGTTGAAATGGATAAATTTTTTACCGGCGGCTTTACGACCGCCGGAAAAGAAAATAAACAGGAAAAAACTAAAGCCGGCCAATCAGCTGATGATATAAAAATTGAACTTGAAAAAATTGATGATGAAGTTCGCCGTTGTCGTAAATGCCAGCTCGGCTCGCTGCGAACTAATGCCGTGCCTGGCGAGGGAAATCCGAATGCAAGAATTGTTTTTGTAGGCGAAGGCCCCGGTGCCGACGAAGATGCACAGGCAAGACCTTTCGTCGGAAGGGCCGGCAAACTGCTGGACAAAGTTATCGTTGCCTGCGGACTTAAACGAAGTGACGTTTTTATATGCAATATTCTAAAGTGTCGCCCGCCCGACAACAGAGACCCTCGACCGGATGAGATAATAAGTTGTCTGCCGTACCTCCAGAGACAAATCGAACTGATAAAGCCCGATGTCATTGTCGCTCTTGGTGCTCACGCAGCAAGGACTTTGCTCAATACCAACAAACCGATAGGCCGGTTGCGGGGTCAATTCCACCAATACTATGCCGGCCTCGGCAGGCCGCCAATAAAACTTATGGCTACGTATCATACCGCTTATCTCTTGCGCAATTACTCACAGGACAATCGCAGAAAGCTCTGGGAGGATATGAAAAAGGTACTGGCCGAACTCGGCCTGCCAATCCCGAAACGAAAACAGTAACCCCCCTTCCGCTTGAGAAAGTGTTGAAGCTAAATCAGCTTATGCTAATCATAAGCAATCTTAATAATGTGGTTTTGGCGCTAATTTCGCCCTTTCGGCAAAAATTCTTCTTTTTTAACAAAAAAAATTAAAAATTTTGCAATTTTTCTTGACTTTAGCGGACAGTCCAATATATAATACCTATGATGTGAATGGTGCGTAAGAAGTTTTTTTTAAGGGCTTCTTACAGCGAGAGAGTGGTGAAGAAGAAGAGGTGAGATGAAAAGAGTGAGGAGAGTGTGAAAGCTGCTAAGGAAAAAGTAGCGTTCTTGACGCTGACGCTAAGGCATAAAACAGCAGCGATCTTGGTATTGTTTTTGTTATTTGCGTTAGGCATACCATCGGCACAAGCTGTATTGATCCCTTTTACTATTTTTACTGATAACGGTGACTACAGCGATGGCTCTCAGATAGATTTAAGCGTCGATGTCTATAATGGGGAGGGTGTCGTCAAATTTAAGTTTTACAATGACAGCGCTGTCGATTGTTCCATAACCAAAATATTCTTCGATGACGGCTCACTTCTCGGTATTGACTCTATAGAAAATAGCAGCGGAACCGATTTTGACAGAGCTGTTCCTGGGCCCGGTGAGCTGCCGGGAGGAAACTTTCTGGACCCGCCTTTTGATGCAATAAGAGAGTTTAACATTGGGGCAGATTCGCCGCCTTATTACAATGGTGTCAACAGCCTTGTTGCCGGAGAGTTTGTTTTAGTTACTTTCGATTTGACCAACGGCGGCAAACTAAGTCACGTTCTCAATGAATTAGTTGACGGGACTCTGCGAATAGGAATACATGTTCAAGGATTCCCTGATGGTTCCAGCGAGTCAGCCTTAAACGAACCTGTGCCTGAACCTGCTACTGTTTTGCTGCTTGGCATAGGCACATTAGCCTTATTAAGGAGACGTAGAGTATAGAGTAACAACAACTCGTTTCTCGACAGCTGTATCCTGTCATCAGAAGTGGCACAGGTTAATGCCTTTGCTGTTCGACTACCAGTTGTCAGTCAATATAGCCAAATCCAACCAATCAATGTAATTATCACTGGGAATACTAATATCACAATTAGGATTGTATCCACCCTGACCTTGCTCTTTCAGCCATGTTAACGCCAGAACAGAAAAATCTACAAAGTCCACATTGCAACCGCCGGCAAAGTCACCAACGTAAGCCCAGGAAAACTCAAACGCACCAATATCAACAATTTCAGTGCTGTTACAATCGCCATCTACGCTCCTCGCTCGGGAGTCAAGGTCCAGCGGTATCGGCTCAACAGTATTGCTGTCACCGTCAAGGTCAGCAACATCTTGTGGGACTGCTGTGTTATCGCCGACATCGATGCAGCTCGAGTCAGGTGATAGTCGATGGTTATCGTCTTCTGTGCCAATAATGCCGTCCGGGCCGTTTGGGTCCGCAAAGCACGGGTTAACATTAATATTACCGTCACCCCAGTTGACAAAGCTGGTACCATCATTATATATATCACTTTGGCCGCCCTTTACGTCACAGTAGCTAACATTTATTGTTGACGAATTGTACAAAGCTATTTCATTCCCATCCGATGCCGCATTACTCCACAAGATACAGTTTGTCAGCGTAGAGTTGCTGTTATAATTGTAGATCCCGCGCCCGTACTCAGCCGAGTTGTCGCTGAAGGTGCAGTTGGTTACCGTCGCATTGCTGTCCCAGTTGAGTATCCCACCGCCGCCGTAGTCAGTGTATACCTGGTTTCCACTGAAGGAGCAATTCATAAGTATTGAGTTGCTGTCGCCTTGGCTGGCAATCCCTCCGCCGCCGTACTCGGTAACGTTTCTGTTGAAAGTGCAGTTTATCAACTTCAAGTTGCTCTCAAACTGGTTGAAGACCCCACCGCCGGTAAGGGCCCTGTTCGCGCTGAAGGTGCAGGTGATCAACGTTGGGTGACTGTTTTCGTAGTTGCACATACCCCCGCCGAAATCCGTCGAGTTAGTGGTGAAGGTACAGACATCGAGGAGCGGGCTGCTGCTTTCGTAGTTAAGCATCCCACCTCCATAATCACGACTCGAATTGCCACTAAAGGTACAGTTAGTCACTGTTGGGTTGCTAACCCTGTTGTACATACCACCGCCACTCTCCGCTGAGTTTCCACTGAACATACAGTTGTTCACCGTAGGGTTGCCTTGGTAGTTATGCATTCCACCCCCACGATTGTGTGGAAAATCAGAGCTGTTGGCATTTCCTGCGGTAATGATAAAACCTTCAAGCACTGCCCTTTCATCGGTTCCGCTACCCGTAACAACGTGATAGCTGTTCTCGCTACGGTTGGGATCACCCCAAAAATCGCAGGGATCAAGCCCCTCTGTATCGTTGCCATCAAGATCGCCGCTGAGAATACTCTTGTATTGCTCGATATCACGAGCATTTGGGTCAGGTGTATCGTTTCCAGCGTAGCCGCCCTTAATAGACACACCGCTTATAAGCTGGAAAATGGCGTTTCGGTCTTTGCTGCCATCCGTATTGTTTGAATCTTCATCAGGTTTGTAGATGCCCTGAGCCACTTGTATCTCATTGACATCACCATTCGAATTTGCATCTACCAGCGAATCCTGTAGGTATTTATATGCCTTGGCCCAGCTGGTGCCGTCTTTATTGTCAGGCGTATTGGCATCTACGTAGAGAATCTTTCCTAAAGCGGTTGAGTATTGAACGCTCATCAATAATACTGATATCAGCAGCCAGGGTTTTAGATTCCTTCCGTTGTCTATTTTTCAGCCTCCTCTCTTTATATTGTGGTAACGGTTATTATCAGCTAAAGAAGAAATCCCTTGTAAAGCCTTATAATGACCACAATAGATGCCTTTGATAGTATATGAACTGAATTCTAATTCTATCAGAATGGCTGTGGAATTACAAGAAAAAAACGGTCGATAGAGCAAAATAAGCAATTTTTGGCACAGGGGTGATAAATTGCCTTTACTGCCCTCTTTTCAATGCTTTTGAAGCGAAAAAGTGATATAATGATATGCCTATGACGCCCAAAACCAA
>Ga0180432_10005365_pt1 | contig 17100 bp, 19 predicted proteins | sample SS_ome_10_FD_132414 | JGI IMG/M metagenome (GOLD analysis project Ga0180432, IMG submission 132414) | Hypersaline lake sediment archaeal communities from the Salton Sea, California, USA - SS_1_MS_2 metaG | ecosystem: Environmental > Aquatic > Non-marine Saline and Alkaline > Hypersaline >...
GCTTGGGAAAAGCCTGTCGGTCAGCCGTTCGTGGGTTCGAAGAACCTTTTTCCGCCTTCGGGCGCAAAAAGCTTCACCAAAAACTGGAAAAGGTTCTTGCCCAAAAATCCCTCCCCCTGCATTTTGTATGATACACTAGTCTTACCGCTAACTTTCGTCACGCACCTGACTTCCACTCGTCAAGCGTCTCGGCTAACTATAAATACTACTCAGAGCAGGACAGGGATCCATGAACGAATTCGTGATGTACAAATCCCAAACCAACTTCGAGAAAGCGATAGCCATACTGAAGGCTTCGCCCCTTGCCGCGAAAACAAAAAAGCAAATTGAGAATTTTGCAAGGATGCGGCTTGCCAAGGGCTCAGGCAAACTACGGGTTGTTAAGTGCATGTATTGCATTCGTTTTCTGGCGCAGTGGCTCAACAAGGACTTTTCCAAGGCGACAAAGACCGACCTCATACGCTTGGTTACCGAGATTGACTCCAAAAACTATTCCGAGTACACGCGCTACGACTTCAAAATTGTGCTCAAAATGTTCTACAAATGGCTCAAAGGCAACGATGAAGACTTCCCAAAGGTCATAAAATGGCTCAAGCCAAGGCTGAAAAATGAAAAGCACAAACTCCCAGAGGAATTGCTGACAGTTGAAGAGGCACAAAAGCTCGCCAACAGCACCACCAATTCGCGTGACAAGGCGCTTATTTTGGCATTATACGAGTCAGGCTGCCGCATAGGTGAATTGCTCTACCTCAAGCTGAAAAACGTCCAGTTCGACAATTATGGTGTCGTGTTGATAGTGAATGGCAAGACTGGCAGCCGCAGGGTTCGTATAATCGCAAGTGCTCAGGTATTGGGCCAGTGGCTTCAGGAGCACCCGGATAAAAACAACCCTGACGTGCCTTTGTGGCCTGCAAGATTAGCAAGATACCAGCCAGTTCCTTGCTCCTACCCTTCAATACTCGCCATGCTGAGGCGGGCAAGCAAGGCAAGCGGTATAAAGAAGAGAATTTACCCACACCTGTTCAGGCACAGCCGGGCAACTTCTCTGGCTTCAAAACTTACTGAAGCACAAATGAAAGAATATTTCGGCTGGACGCAGGGCAGCGAGATGGCTGCCACTTACGTACATCTGTCCGGCAGGGACGTTGATTCGACTCTCCTTCAAATGTATTCAATGAAAGACAAACCAGTTGAGAAAGAGCCCAAGCTTGACCTCAAAATCTGCTCCCGCTGCAAGGAAAGGAATTCGCCCACTCAATCTTTCTGCGGCAAGTGCGGCAACCCCTTTGACGAGAGGCTTGTCATCAATGACCCCAACAGGCAGGCAAACGGGCTGCTGAACATTTTAATTCAAGATCCGGAAGTGAAGTCCCTTTTGGTGAAGAAAATGCTTGAAATGGGACTGGACAAGGAATTGCTGGAGTAATTTCTTTTTTTTTGAGTTGCGCAGCTAGGCGGAGCTGCGCAATCGTATATAAACTTCTTGCCGCAGCTCAAACGTTGATTCTTGCTTGGAAATGTCTATCCAAACTTTCATTCTTTGCGCAGCTTTCGGCTCCAATATATACTACCTGCGGAGCTGCGCAAAGCTGCGGCAAAGTCCAGAGCTGCTCAATCGTTTATAAAGAACTTTGAGCAGCTAAAACGCCGTATCTCACGCAATAATCGCTATCAAAACGCCGTTCTTTGAGCAGTTTTTACCTCCAGTATATCAGTGCTGCGCAGCTGCCCAATAGCTGCTCAACGAATCAGTCACATTGAGCAGAAGGCAGACTATACTCTCAGAAACATAAACCAACGAAGTAGGCTGTTCTAGCCGCCAGAACGAACGTTTACGCTCTGTATTACGCTCAATTTTTGCTAAGCTCTCTGGAATTTTTGCGCAGCCAGAAATTACGCCCAAGTTTACGCTCAATTGAAAATAAGCGAGGGCGCAGACAACTATTCTCGGGAAGCAATTCGTTCAAATTAAGCGCAATTGACAACCAGAACGGGCGTTTAAGCGCAAATGGCGTTTCAGGAGGATTTTTTTATTGACACACAACAAATGTTTGCCCCTGTTTTCACAGGTATTACATTCTAATGCCCAAGCTTCCCAAGCAACATCTGTATTGCTGACATCTGTGCTGCAATTTCTTCGAATCCGAACTCTTGGGCGAGCTTTTTCGCGGAGTCATAGTTATAGTGTTTAATATCTTCGTATATTATCTGCATCACTGCCTTCTCGATTGCCTTTTTCAAGTCATTATCCAAGTGAAGATCATATTTTTTTTCTATATACCGAGCAGTTCTGGCATGATAATCCTTGAGTGGACTATACTCGCCAGCAAGCTTAGGGAGCACTTCAACAAATCTAGCCATCCCTTTTTCATAATCGCCGATCGCGAATAGAAGATTTGCAGCATGTACGTGCTCCCACTTCGAAGCTACCTTCCTAGCGCATTTCAGCGTTGTTTTGTCATTTTTTAGCTCGCCAGCCATCTCCAAGTCAAGTATTTTTTTGATTGCATTATCTATCTCATATTTGTCTGCATTCATTTGAACTAGACGCTTTACTGCAGTGCACACAACCTCTGGCATCTGAAACAGGCTCGCTACTGAGATAAGATTCTTGGCAACCTCTTTGCGTTCATGGTCTGTGAAGATATTTCGTTTATTTGTATCCAAGAGGCGTTCAACCTCTTTGATTCCTTCTCTAGTCGCCTCCCTTTTTTCATCAGGGTTTAGCAGGAAATCTTTGGTATTAGGTGCAACTTCACCACCAATTATCATGTAGTAAATGGCTTTCTTTGCCGCTTGCCTCGCCTCATCAACATTTCCCATCACTCTCATTTTTCCTTCAAGATTACAAAGTATTTCTGATGCATACTTGTAATCATATAGTTTCGAATAATCATTGTTTGATATCTTGAGCATGGTTTCATCATATTCCTTGTGCAATGTGTTTTCGACAATAGCCTTAATCTCAGGGTTACCAGATACATTGTATTTTGAAATGTCGATAAACGGCGAGAGTTTCTCAAACGGGTATTGTGCTGCCCAGACTGTCTCCTCAACAGTCTTCAAATATGCTGCAGGGAGCTCTTTTGCTATGTCTATCCCATAGGCTGAAGCAACCTGTGCGTTGCTATCTGCCCAAATTCCTCCTATTCGTTCAGAAATTACCTTTTTGGCGATGTCTCTGAGCTTTGCAGTTCGCCCCCCGCCAAGCTTGTTAGCAATTTTAACATCTACAAGAAGCCTATCGGTAATAGGGAGCAGTGCGAGGACTCTTCCTTTATTTGCCAAAATCTCTGGTTTCTGCATACTTTTGTTCACCATCACCACCTCTTTCGTTGTCTTTGTTGTTTGTTTATGGTTTAGATGAATATTAAACTTACTCAAATTTTTTTCATGAAAACCGATAATATTAAAAAGAAATACAGTTAAACATAAAAAATGATGGCAATGCTGGATCAGAAAGACAAGGCAATTCTCTATGAACTTGACTGCGATGCAAGAATACCCCTGTCGCGCATTGCGAAAAAGGTTCACCTTTCGCGCGAGGCAGTTCTCTACCGCCTCCGTGGCTATCTGCGCCAGGGCACCATCCGCAGATTTTTGGCAGTTATTGATATGGGCAAGTTCGGCTTTTCCCACCACAAAGTGTTCGTGAGGTTGCACAATATAGGAAAGGAAATGGAGGACACGCTCATTGCCTCCCTCTGCGCCAACCCACACATAAGCTGGGTGGCAAGCTGCGACGGCAAATATTCTCTTGTTTTCGGGGTGAAGGCGCGCTCACCCCAGCAACTAAGCGACATACTGCGCAAAATAAACAGAGAGTATTGGCAGTGCTTCATGAGCCAGGACATTGCCTCCATTGTGGAGGCGCACCACTATTACCGCGATTATCTTGTTGGAAAGGAGGGTGCCACCGAACGGGAAATAAAATGGAAGTCAAGCGGGGTTGCACAAAAAATAGATGGAAAAAACCTTCTGATATTGGAAAAGCTCTCTGAGAATCCACGCGCCACTTCGGTGGAAATTGCAAAAGCCGCATCAATGTCCCCCGACGCTGTGCTGAAGCGAATCAGACAGATGGAGAGAGAAGGCGTGATTAGCCATTATACCATCTGGCCAAATGCCAACAAACTGGTGGGTGCATACCACAAGGTGCTTCTCACGCTTCGGAGCCTTGACGCCAAAAATGAGAAGACTCTTCTTGCGTATTTCCGGCAGCACCCGAATATTGTCTATGCAGTGAGCACGATAGGCCCGTGGCAGTTTGAAATGGACGTGGAAACGGAAGGTGCAGATGAGTTCCGAGAGCTGATGCGGGGCTTTTTGGAGAAATTTCCAGATGTTGTGTCAGACTATTCTGCGCTGAACGTGTATAACGAGCACAAGTTCCGCTTCTTCGAAAAAGCAGCTCTTGAAAGCTAGCTGTTAAGCGACACCACAGGTGCAGCGAGTGGTCAGACTCAAGCATCATCCTTGGGTTGCTCCCCCTGCATTTTGTATGATTCTATAGATGTACCGCTAGACCTCGACACGCACCGGGGTAGTTGGTTTAGGCGATTTTTTTCAGGTGCATCGCTTCTTCATCCTTAAGATCAGAATTAGGATTCAATTCATGAGGCAAATCCCTGAATGTAGGGCAATTTGAGGCGACCCACTTGCTGTTCACTCCTCCCAAATCTTGGCTTGAGATAATCAGTTCGCCGCCTATCTTGAGGAGATTTTCAGCGCTTTTGACTAATGCACGCCACTGGCCATGCCCTCCAAAATGGCTCAGAATCATATGGAAACTTGATTTCTTGTAAACCTTTTCCAGATGGGCGGCATCAACTTCTGTAAGGTAACTGCGAAGTTCTGGCCTCGCTTTCTCCTTTGCAAGCACAGTGCCCTTGTATGAAAAAGCATCCTTGTTGAAATTCAGAAAAGAAAGAATGTAATCCCCACTACCAGTCCCCACTTCAAGCAGATTAAACTTATTACCCTGTTTCCGTGCATTGTCAGTTAAATTAAGAATGTGGTCCAAAACATTGAAGTTAAGTGGTTTGGCATATTTGGACAGCCTTGTGCTGTCGACATTCCAGAGGTCTTCGCCGCTCTTTTCCTTAAATCGGATTAACTGGGTCCTGAGGCACATTAGTCCCTCATCGAGTGTTTTACCGCTTGGAATAGCCCTAATAGAAGTCAAATCTTTTTCCCGCAACAGGCAAGGGCCGCAAAGTTTCTTCTCGCAGCGGTATATTTGTGTATTCTTGACCTTGACGAGCATATATGCTTGATGTGTTGCAAAGAATATAAAAATGTTGACAATAGGCTTATTGAAGTGTATGCTGATGCCTGGTCAGACCCAAGCATCATTCTAGAGTTGCCCCCCCCCGCATTTCATTTATTTGTTTATCCTTTTTTTCAAGTGGAAATAGATTGTACTTCACATTGTGGTCGAAAATTATTGCACTCTCAATTTTCCTAAGCCAAGGAAATGCTGAGCGCAGCGCTGCCATCTGGCGCTGGAAATCCTTTTGGTTGTGCACCTCGCAAATCATCTCAAAATTCCAGCTTCCAAGAGTCTCAACCAGGAAAACCACGTTTGGATTTGCCTGCGCATAGGCACAGACTTTCCTGCGCCTGTTCTCATCCATCCCTTTAACCTCAAGGAAAAATTGAAAGCATTGATAGCCATACTTCTGGCACTCGACCTGCGGAGTTGCGCCTTGCAGTATTCCTCGTTCCTTCAGCTTTTTTAGCCTAAAAGCCACTGTGCTTGCAGGCATGCTGACTTTTTTTGCAATTGCCACTGTTTCAGCGCGTGCATTCTGTGAAATTGTTTTGAGTATGGAAAAATCCGCCTTATCAAGAGACTGTTTGCCCAATTCCCTGCCAAAGTACGGTGTCTGGGCATTGGTTTTGCGCGCGCCTCCAACCAAATAATCCCTTGGAAGTTGGGATAGCTCCATCCTGATTGCAACTTCCCAGCCGCCAAGCGCTCCTCGCGCCTTTTCCTTAATCTGGCTGAAAATTGAATAAAACTCAAAGTCATTTCGCGCCATCACTGCAAAAGCAAGGTCAAACCTGCCGCCAAAGTCAGCCATCCAATAAACTCGCTGGTGCGCCTTCAGGAATTCCAGCGCTGCCTTTCTGCCCTCTTCAGACTCAAAGCAGCAAAAAACCCCATAGCCGATAAAGCCCAGCTCGGAAAAATTCACCAGAGCCATGTGCCTGCGAATCACGCCTTGCTTTTCAAGCCGAGCGAGCCGGTAGCGCACGACTTCTGGCGAGGAGCGGACTTTGCGTGCAATATGCTTTATTCCCGCGCGCCCATTCCTGCCCAGAACTATTAGTATCTTCCTATCAAGTGCATCCAGTTCCATATTTTCTCTTTGAGCAAAAAAAGCTTATAAGACTTGTTGTTTGACAGGTTTTTTACTAAAAAGTATATTAAACAACAATAACCACAAAGAATAACACAGAACAACAGGAGGTGTTTGTATGGATGTTGAAAAAGGATGGCAAAGCACCTGCAAAGTGCTCTTGGGGCGCAAAATAGGCCAGCTTTCAGATTACAAGAAATACCTTTCCAAGCATGTTGAGCCTTTTGGAACGGAAAAGTCAGTAATTTCAGGCAAGAGTGTTGCAGTGGGCAAGGAGTTTGAAAAGGGCACTCGCTTCATTTCTGGCGATGAGGTGCTGCAGTACGCAGAAATAACAAAAAGAGCAAAGCTTGACATTAATTCCGTAAAGGATATTGACTCGGTCATAAGCTCGCTTGGCGAGGTTTTGTGCTATTCTGGCAATGACATTTTCGGAAAATCCGGAAATATAGAACAGTCAAACAAGGTGCTTGACTCAACTGATATCTTGTGCTCGCATGAGGTGATATTCAGCAAGAACATAGCCTATTGCCACATTGTAAAGTATAGCGAGCATGGCTATGGAGGAGAATCGGTTGGTTTTCATGCGTTCTTCACAATAAAGGGGTTTGAAATTTATGAAAGCCAGCGCGTGTTTGAGGGAATTAGAATCTACCATTCTTCTGACTGCACCTTTTGCGCTGCTATGGACAACTGCCACGACTGCATGTTCTCATTCAACCTGAGGAACAAAAACAGGTGCATAGGAAACCTGCAGCTTGCTGCTGACAGATATGCATCCCTGAAAAAGAAGCTGCAAGAGGACATTGCCCAGACTTTGGAGGCAAAGCATGACCTGGCTTCGCTGCCTGGCATAATAGGGGGTGGATGCCCATGAGGGAAATAGAAAAAGCATTTGAAAGCGCCACATTGGTGATTTTCGGAAAGCCCCTTTCAGGGGTTGATAACTATGGCGCTTGGCTGAAAGAGAAAGTGAAAAATGCAAAGGTCATCAAGAAAAAATCCAAGCTTTCAGGCCAAGATGTGCATGTAGTTTCAATTGATTTTTTCAGGCTTATGGGAAACAATGTGGTGACCCTTAATGAAACTGTGGAAATGGCAAAGCGCAGCCTATCTGAGCAGGAAGTAGAGGAGCTTACTGTGGAAAATGCCCCAAAGCTCCTGCAAAAAATCTGTACCACCAGCCCTGAAATAATATTTGGAGAGAATTTTGACACAGAAGGGGCTGCATGCTTTGGCATGACCCAGCACTGTTACAAAACAGCATTTTGCTTCTGGAGCAAAAAGGTGGCATACAGCTTCTGGAACCGGGAATGCGACAGTGTTTTTGGCTGTTCTAACTTAGTGCTTTCCAGCCACTGCCTCAAGTGCCACAGCTCCACCAAGCTTCAGCGCTGCTTTGAGGTCAATGATTCATTCTCATGCAGCGGCTGTCATTTTTGCCATAACTGCGAGAATTTGCAGGAGTGTATGTTCTGCTTCAATGCCAAGGACCTGCGTTATGCAATTGGCAATGTTGAAGTGGGGCGCAAGGCATACATGAGAGTAAAGGAGCTGCTCTGCAGCCAGATGCACAAAGAGCTTTTGAAGGAAAAGCGCCTAAGGCATGACATATTCAGCCTTGGGGGAGCAAACTTCAGCAGTGATTATAAATCCTGAATGCAACATTTTCATGCGGAACAAGGACCATAATTCAAATGTGAGGCCTAATGAAAATAACTGTATTGGCAGAAGACCAGGCAAGGGTTGATTCGCCCCTTGCTTCAGAGCACGGCCTGTCCCTGCTCATAGAATTTGAGGGAAAAAAGATTCTTTTTGACCTTGGGCAGACAGATGCTTTCCTTAGAAATGCAAAAAAACTGGAAGTTAACCTTGATGGAATTGATTTTGTTGTTCTCAGCCATGGGCACTATGACCATACTGGGGGCCTGAGGTTTTTTACAAGGAAAACAAGGCTTGTGGCACACCCAACATGTTTTGGCAAAAAATACGGGAAGCAAGGCTATATTGGCTGCCCTTTTACACTTGAAGAAATGAGGCAGAAGTTTGATATTGTACTGGCGAAAAAGCCCTTCAAAATCAGCGAAAATATAATTTTCCTTGGGGAAATACCAAGGAAAAACAGCTTTGAGGGAAGGCCGTGCGGCTATTTGGATGAAAAATGCATAAAAAAGGATTTTTTGCCTGATGACTCTGCCCTGGCAATAAAAACAGAAAAAGGGCTGGCCATTATATCCGGATGCTCTCATTCCGGCATATGCAATATAATAGAGTATGCAAAAAAGGCCACGGGCCAGGGGAAAGTGCATGCGGTAATCGGGGGCTTTCACCTTATTGGAAATGATGCGCCAATAGAAGAAACAATAGAATACTTGAAAAGCCAGCAAATTGCAAACCTTTTGCCTTGCCACTGCACTGGCCTGCCTGCGCTCAGCAGGCTTTACCAGGAATTCAAAATAAGAAAGCCTTGCACTGGTGATGTCCTGGAATTGTGAGGGGCGCTGAAATTGGCAGCCTTTGGCTGTACTTGTGAAGGGGTAAAAAATGAGGGGAAAAACAAAAGACACGATTTTGATGGTTATCTTGGGGATGGCTTTTTTTCTGAACATGGTTGCCATTAATTTATTTCCCCCAATTACCGGAGAATTGATAGTTATTGGGTATATCCTGCTTGGGTTTGGGGGGTTATTGTTTGTTCTGTCTGTAGTTACGCTCCGAAGGCAAGGCACTGGCAATGTAATTGACAATGGAATTTATGGCATTGTCAGGCATCCAATGTATTTGGGAGGAATGCTGATGTTCTTTTCACATGTTTTCTTTTGCCAAAATTGGATGGTCCTGATTAGCACCATTGCAGCTATTATTTGCTGCTATTTACTTATTCATTCAGCAGACCAGCGAAATATTGAGAAGTTTGGCGATGAATACAAATATTATATGCAAAAAGTGCCAAGAATGAACTTGCTACTAGGAACACTACAGATGGCGCAACGGAGGAAAAGATTTAAAGCTGGTCATAATATAAAAAGATAACAATGGTCCTTCACATGAAAAAACTGCTGGTTTTCGGATTTTTCCTAATGCTCTTGCTTGGATGCGCCAGCCAAAATGAAAACAATGGAACTGGAAAAGCCATTGTAGGCGTAACCATAGCCCCGCAGACTGAATTTGTAGAAAGAATAGGGGGGAACAAAGTCGAGGCTGTTCTAATGGTTCCGCCTGGAGCCTCTCCGCATACATATGAGCCAACCCCAAGGCAGTTGGAGAAGATAAGTTCTGCGGACATGTATGCAAAAGTTGGTTCAGGAATCGAGTTTGAAATCTCCTGGCTTGGCAATTTGATTGACCTGAACAAAGAAATGCTTGTTGTTGACTGTTCTGAAGGGATAGAACTGCTTGGAACAGACCCGCATATTTGGCTGTCCCCGAAGAATGCGAAAATAATGGCTGAGAATATTTACCAAGGGCTGGTGGAAGTGGATCCTGGGAATGTGGTTTATTATTCAAAAAATAAAGAGCAGTATTTGCAGGAGCTTGATGGTTTGGACCTTCTTATTGAAAACAGCATCAAAGGGAAAGAAAACAGGAAATTCATAGTTTACCATCCGGCATGGGGTTATTTTGCCGATGAATACGGGTTAGGGCAGATTTCCATTGAAGATGAAGGAAAGGGGCCAACCCCAAAAGGCATTGTATCAGTTATAAAGCAGGCTAAAGAAAACAACATATCTGTGGTTTTTGCATCCCCTGAGTACAGCATTTCAAGTGCAGAAACAATCTCCCAGGAAATTGAGGGGAACGTTCTGCTGATAAGCCCGTTGGAAAAGAATTACATAAGCAACTTGGAGCAGGTCGCAGAAACATTTAAACAGCATATGAAATAAACCTATTTTGATTGTGTTGGTTTTATGAAAAATTCAGTTGAAATGAAAAACGTGTGCTTCAGGTATGGCAACATCCATGTCCTTCAGAACGTAAATCTTTCAATAAAAAGGAATGAGCTCATAGGAATCATCGGGCCTAATGGCGGAGGGAAAACAACCCTCCTTAAACTGCTTCTCGGCCTTTTGGAGCCAACAAAAGGGAGAGTCAGGATTTTTGGAAAAAGCCCAAAGCAGGGGAGGAAAGAGGTTGGCTATGTGCCCCAACACTCTGATTTTGACAGGACATTTCCTATTTCTGTCCTGGAAGTTGTCCTGCTCGGGCGCTTGGGCGGAAAAAGGCTATTTTCAGTGTACTCTGAAGAGGACAGGAAGATAGCGGCTTATTCCCTTAAGAAGGTCGGGATGGAAAAGTATATTAAAAGGCAGATAAATGCCTTATCTGGCGGCCAGATACAGCGGGTTTTGATAGCAAGGGCGTTGGCAACAGAACCTAAACTATTAATCCTGGATGAACCGCTGTCCAGCGTTGACCAGGACTTTCAAAAATCTTTTTATGAATTATTGGCAGAATTAAAAAAGGAAATGACTATTTTGCTTGTTACCCATGATGTGAGCGTTGCTTCAATATATCTTGATTCTTTGGCTTGTTTGAACAAAAATCTTTATCAACACAGCTCGGTCAAGGAGGGAATCAAAAACCTGGATAAGATGTATGGCTGCCCGATTGAATTGATTGCACACGGACAAATACCCCACAGGGTTTTGAAGAGGCATAAGGATGATTGAACTATTGCAACTTGAATTTATGAGAAATGCTGTTATCGCAGCTTTTTTGATTAGTGTGGCTTTTGGAGTAGTTGGCTCTTATGTCGTTGTGAGAAGATGGACATTTATAAGCGGGGGCATAGCCCATGCCGCTTTTGGGGGCATTGGGCTTGGCTATTATCTTGGGGTGAACCCCTTAATTTCCGCAATCCCATTTAGCGCTTTCGTTGCCTTGATTGTGGGATTATTAAGAAAAAAAGCAAGCCTAAGCTATGATACGGCCATTGGGATGATCTGGGCCCTGGGAATGGCTATTGGCATTTTATTCATTTACCTGACTCCAGGCTATGCCCCAGACCTGTTCAGCTATCTTTTTGGGAACATTCTGACAATATCTGGCCCTGACCTTGCTTTGATGGCTGCCCTAAACCTGCTTATCCTGTCTTCAGTCTTTTTATTATTTGAACAGCTGAAATCAGTCTCTTTTGATGAGGAATTTTCTGAAGTTATCGGGCTAAAAACTGATTTAATTGACCTTGGATTGCTTTGCTTGATAGCTCTTAGCGTGGTCCTTTTGGTCAAGGTTGTTGGAATTGTCCTGGTAATCGCACTTTTGACTATTCCTGCATCCATTTCAAAGATGTATACTTATAACCTGAAAAAAATGATGGTTTATTCGTCCATCCTGGGCTTGCTTCTTGTCCTGTCTGGCCTTTACCTCTCTTATGAATTGAACATGCCTTCAGGCGCAACAATAATTTTATTGGCGGGACTGCTGTTTGCCCTTTCATATGCTTACAAGCATTTTTCCAGGCAGAAAATTCCAAAATGCTCGTGAACTGTATGGACCCAATACGGGGGAGAATATGAATCTTGAAGATATTGCTTCAGCCATAAAAAACTGCAAAAAGTGCGGCCTGAGCAAAACAAGGCTGAATACTGTCCCTGGAAGCGGAAGCCAAAAAGCGCAAATCATGCTGGTTGGCGAGGCCCCTGGCAGGGAGGAGGATAAAACCGGCGTGCCTTTTGTGGGCTCAGCAGGAAAGGTTCTGGACAGGCTCCTGGCTGGTGCAGGCCTGTCACGGAAAGACGTTTTTATAACCAATGTGCTGAAATGCAGGCCGCCGGCAAACCGTGACCCTGAAGAGAGCGAGGTTTTGGCCTGTTCACAATACCTGGATCTGCAGATTGAGCGGCTTAACCCAAAAATAATAGTGGGCCTTGGCAGGTTTGCATCTTCTTATTTGCTGGAAAAGTACGGCTTTGGGAAACAGGGCATAACAAATGCGCATGGCAAGGTGTTCCGCAAAAGTACGCTGAACGGGGAGATTGCGATTGTGCCAATGTTCCACCCTGCTGCTGCGCTGTATGACCAGGATAAGCTCCCCGTCATGCTGGAGGATTTCAAGTCCGTTTCACGCTTGCTAGGCTGAAACAGGAGATTTACTTGCCTATCTTAAAGTATTCTTTTCTTCCCAGCCTTTCCTTTGTGACCTTTTCTTCCCCCACCAGGACCTCAATGTATTTCAGCACTTCATTTTCATGGATTCCGAGAGCGGATGAGATGTCGCGTATTGTGCAGGGCCTTCTTTTCAGGAGGCCGGATATCAGCTCTTCCTTCTCGCCTTTGTAGGCCGCAATATCCCTTCTCTTGAAGCCGGCTATCACTTCTGCCCCCAATATGGAAGCTATAACCTGCAATCTTTCAGGTGAAAGCGGCTTGGCATAATCCTCTGAAGGGGGCCTGACCACTGTGTTTAGCTGCACTTTGTCTGGCTTTATCTTTTTGATGGCTTTTTTCAGCTCAGCAAGGTCTTCTGGGCTGTCATTTACTCCCTTGACCAGCATTATTTCAAGCCAGATTTTTCCCTTGAATTTTTCCCTAAAACGGGCTAACCCCTCAATAATGCCATTTATGCGGATACCTGAAAACGGCCTGTTTATCCTCTCAAAAGTCTTTTGTGTCGCAGCATCCAGAGACGGGACAAGCAAGTCTGCATGCATCAGTTCTTCCCTGACTTTGGAATCCCCAATAATGGATGCACTGGTCAGAACTGCAATGGGAATCTCAGTAATTGACTTGAGCTTTTTTATCAGTCTCCCGATTCCCGAGTGCAGCAAAGGCTCCCCTGACCCTGACAGTGTTATATAATCGACAGCCAGATTTTTTGCAAGAACTTCCCTAACCTCGGCAAATGCCTTTGTCAGCGGAATGTACTCCTTTCTGACCACTGTCTTGTTTGTAGTTCTCCCAAGTTGGCAATAAATGCAATCAAAAGAGCAGGTCTTGTAAGGCACCAAATCAATGCCCAGAGAAGAGCCGAGCCTGCGTGATGGAACCGGCCCGAAGACATGTTTCATTTGTTTTCACCTCTGCAAACTGCATTTGTCAACTTTGTGGCGCTAAATCTATTTTAATTGAGCCCTAGACAAATGGGAAAAGGCAACCCATAAGCCCCTTGGGGAAAATGGGAGCAGTAAGGCTCAGAGCAGGCACAGGCTTAGTGCCATCACAAGCATCCCTACAGTTATTCCAATTATTGAGAGGTGCGAATTTTCGCCTTTGAAGGTTAATGGGAGCAACTCATCAAAACTGATAAACACCATTATTCCTGCTACAAATGCCAGCATAAGCGACAAAACCGTTGGATTGAGAAAAGGGCTCAGCAGAAGAAAACCTATTACTGCCCCAACAGGCTCTGCCACCCCGGAAAGAAACGACCATATAAATGCTTTCTTTCTGCTTTTTGTCGCATAGAAAATTGGTACGGAAACTGCTATTCCTTCAGGAATATTGTGTATTGCTATTGCAACTGCTATTGGAAGCCCCAAGGTGGCATCTTTCAATGTAGCCATAAAAGTTACAAGCCCTTCAGGAAAGTTGTGTATTGCTATTCCCAGGGCAATAAAAATTCCTGCCCTCATCAGTCTTTCGTTTTTCCTGTCTACTTTCACATGCTCTGCAATATACTCGTGCGGAACTAGGAAGTCAATAACCGCAATAAATACTATCCCTGCAAAAAAAGCCAGGTTCCCGAGCAAGAAACCGGCATCTGCAACCGCAGAAGGCAAAAGCTCGGAAAATGAAATGTAAATCATTACCCCTGCTGAAAAGCTCAATGCAAGGCACAGGTAGGAACTTTTCAGCTTTTTGATGAACAACGCAACCAGGCTTCCAATGCCTGTTGCTAACCCTGCAAAGATGGTCAATGCAAGCGCGAACTCAACTTGTGTCAGATTCATTTAACCACTTCACTATTGCTATATGCTGTTAGCAAACCATGCCTCTAAAAACTGCACCTTGCTTTATGCTGCATGCACTTACATTACTTTTGCACCTTGGTTAATGCTGACTGGGCGGCTGCTATCAGTGGATAACATGTTGGCGCTGCAGTCATGAGAGGGTGCGTGGAAATTTGCAAAGTGTCAAAATCATAAACACTGGCTTCCTCCTGGATGGCCAGTGCAAGGATATTTATCATCTCGCTTATGCTCTCAGGCCCCATTACCTGGCCACCAAGCAGTGTGCCTGAAGACTTGGAAAAAATGAGCTTGACCTCTATGGTTCCTGTATTTGGCAGGCTTTTGGGATGGTGGTTCGGGCATTTGCTTGTGCCAATAACTACTTCAAATTTTTCAGATTTTGCCCTGGCTTGCGTAAGGCCGCTTACCCCAAAAGCCAGACCATTGATATAAGTGGAAAAAGAGGCCAATGTCCCTTTGTTTTCCCTTAGAATCTTCAACTGGTACAGATTTGCCCCAACTATCCTTGCCTCTGTTGTTGCTGTTGAAGCCAGCATTATAGGAATGTGCTTCCCAGTGAAAAAATCGGTTGTTTCTGCACAGTCGCCAACTGCAAAAATGTCGCGGAGGCTTGTTCTCATATACCCATCAACCCAGATTGCGCCTTAAGTGCCAAGCCTGATGCCTGCTTTCTTGGCTAAGGCTATATTGGGCTTTGCCCCTACGGAGAGGAGGACCAAATCCGCGGGAATTGTTTTTTTGCTGCTTAATTTTACAGATTCTGCCTTATTTTTCCCAATAATTCCTTTTACTGTTGCCCTTGCATGGATTTTGACTCCCTTTTGCCTTAGTTTTTTTTCTGCTGCAATGGCAAAATCCTCATCAAAGCTGGTTATCAGGCAATGGCCAGGCCTTTCAATGATGCTGATATTCTTTCCCTTGATGCTGCTCAATTCCTCTGCCAGCTCGACTCCAATAAAGCCTCCGCCAATAATCACTATGTTCTTTGATTTGAGCACTGCCTTGCGCAGTTTTTCCAGGTATTTGAAATCCTTTTTGATTTGCCATACTCCTTTTTTGTTAATTCCCTTGATTGGAGCCAAAAAAGGGGTTGAACCTGTTGCCAGGACTAGCTTGCTGTAATTTATTTTCTTGCCCCCCTTTAGAATTACCCTTTTGCCAGGGGCATCTATTTTTATGGCTTTGTCAATCAGCAAATGAATTTTATTTGCTTTCAGCGGCTTGTCAGGCATGAGGTTCTTTTCAGCTGAGTCCAGGCGGCTGAAAATATAGGGGATTCCGCATGGGATGACTGATTTTTGCTTGTTCCGGACCAGAATAATTCTTTTGGATGGGTTGTTTTTCCTGGCAGTTATCGCCGCAACCACGCCCGCCGGGCCGCCGCCAATGACCAGAATGTCTGTTTTCATTGCAACTACCTTTGCAACTGTTCTACAGTATAACCTTAAATATATTAGGTAACCCTAAATCAGCATGCTCACGCGCAAAACAGAGGATTACTTGGAGGCAATACTGGATCTTGCTGATGAAAAAGGGCATGCCAGAACAAAGAACCTTGCCGCAAAAATGAAAGTCCGCCCCCCAAGCGTGACAGAGATGCTGGGAAATCTTGCCAGGCAGGGGCTGGTAACATACGAAAAATACGGGGGCGCAAGGCTGACTGCAGATGGCCTTCTCGTAGCAAAAAAGGTCAGGAAAAGGCATGGCATTTTCGAGAAATTCCTTAAAATCATCCTGGTTTCAGACAAGACTGCAGACAGGGATGCCTGCATTATGGAGCACCACCTTGACAAGGAAACAAACAGGCAGCTTTCAAGGTTTGTTTCATTTGTGGAAGGATTTAGGGGGAGACCGGAGTTCATCAACCATTTTGAGAGGTATTGCAAAACAGGGGAGTTCCCAAAATGCGTAAGAGAACGGAAAAAGAAGCGGGGAAAAGCTAAATGGCAATAGCATCTCGCCCAGAAAAGAGAAGGCTAAAAACATTTTTGTAAAGGTGTTGTAAATGGGAGTTGTAAGCTTAGCAAGCATGAGAAGCGGCGAAACAGGGCAGATTGACAGCCTTTATGAAGGCTGGCACTTTGCAGGAAGGATGGCTGAGCTTGGCTTTTGCAAAGGGACAAAAATCAAGGTGATAAGCTCTGACTCTTATGGGCCCCTTATTGTTGAGATAAAGGGGTGCGGCAGGGTTGCTGTTGGGCATGGGGAAGCAGAAAAAATAATGGTTGAGAAAAGTGAGTGAATGAAAAGCAAAAAGCCCCTTACCATTGCATTGGCAGGCAACCCAAACACAGGAAAAAGCACTATTTTCAATGCTTTGGCAGGGCAAAGCCAAAAGGTTGGCAACTGGCCAGGAAAGACAGTTGAAAAAAGATGGGGAAAGCTCAAAATCAGCAAAAAAAATGCCCATGTGACAGACCTGCCTGGTGCTTATTCGCTTTGCGCTTATTCGCCTGAAGAAGAGATAACAAGAGACTTTATTGTTGAGAAAAAGCCAGATGTCATCATAAATATTGTTGATGCCTCTAATCTTGAGAGAAACCTATACTTTACTGTGCAGCTTATTGAGCTTGGGGCAAATGTTGTTGTTGCCCTGAATATGGCTGACATTGCACAAAGCGGGGGGCACAAAATAGATGTCAAAGGGCTGTCAAGGCTTCTGGGGGTCCCTGTTGTTCCAACTGTTGCAAGAAAAGGAGAGGGAATTGGAAAATTGGTGAAAGAGGCTCTAAAGGCAGCAAAAAGCAAAAAGAAATCAAAATTAAAAGTGAATTATGGCAAGGAGCTTGAGCCAAAAATAGCAGAGCTTGAAGAGCACATAA
>Ga0180432_10005367_pt1 | contig 17097 bp, 14 predicted proteins | sample SS_ome_10_FD_132414 | JGI IMG/M metagenome (GOLD analysis project Ga0180432, IMG submission 132414) | Hypersaline lake sediment archaeal communities from the Salton Sea, California, USA - SS_1_MS_2 metaG | ecosystem: Environmental > Aquatic > Non-marine Saline and Alkaline > Hypersaline >...
CTCTGTCAACGTGAGACCCTTCGCTTCGCTCAGGGTGACAGCGAGTCTACTCATGATATACGGCGCAGCGTCGTCGGGCCATTTTCATGGTTCGCTGGTGTCGCAACGCGTCATGAATAATTGCGTAGAAAATGACCTCTATTAGCATGGGGTGGGGAGAGGTTCGAACGTTACTTTGGGTGAGTGTCAGGTACTCGAAGAGGTCTCCAGTGGCGACTCTGGCGATCGCCTCAGGAGACCCGACTTGAGCAGCGAAGACTTCGAAGCGTAAGGTCAGGGAGCGGACAGCCACCATGAGAGACTCGCCAAGTCATTTTCATCGTTCGCTGGTGTCCCAACGCGTCATGACGAATTGTTACGAAAATACGGGTTCTATGCATGCTGTCGTCCCTTGAGCCGTAGGCTTCCCCGTTCATAACACCGGGTAGAGGGCCCGACGTCGGGCGCTCTACCCAACCGCTGTCCCAGAGTGCATTCTCATACATTGTGGTGTGTCCGACAGGAGACATGACCAGTTGCTAGAAGAATAGGGACGATCTCTTGTGGTAGGAAACGCGCGGAGCGTGTCATTCCCACGCAAGCGGGAATCTAGGAGGTTGGGGAGGGAGATGTCCCCACGACGCGCGCCATTCTCATCCTTCGTGGTGCCGCTCACAGGTGGCATGAGGGATTCCTGCGAAAGCTCGAAGACTCGCCTCAGGAGAGGGGAATCTTGGGGTGGTGGGGAGGTCCCCACAACGCAGGCCATTCTCATCCTTCGTGGTGCCGCTCACAGGTGGCATGAGCGATTCCTGCGAAAGCTCGAAGACTCGCCTCAGGAGAGGGGAACCTTGGGGTGGTGGGGAGGTCCCCACAACGCAGGCCATTCTCATCCTTCGTGGTGCCGCCGGCAGAGGCGGCATGGGTGATTCCTGCCTGTCCCGGTTTTCGGGGCTCTGCCCACCCTGAACGACTCATCGAACTTCATCATGCTGAAAACGTCTCTTCTGCACCTTCCAACCTGAGAGAAGGAAGGATGTCCCCGGACCCGCGCTCACCCTTTCTTCTTTCGCTCCTCTGTCAGCATATCCCTTCTTCTTGCAGCTTCCGCAATGAGCTGGGCCAGTTCAGCGGACATCCTTACAAACTCGCCGTAGTCTGTATGCTCCCCATCGACGCTTGGCGTAACATACTCCAGAGGGCCGGCTGGCGAGAAATCATCCTCGGCAATGACAAGACCGAAGTGCCTTACGATGGATTCTTCGACTATGTCATCGAGCGGACTTGCGTTCCTCTCCTTGACATCGATGTCAAGTATCGACTTCATTTTGGGCTTCATTTCTTCGAAGTCGCCACCACCTCCACCTCCTATGGCAACACAGATGATCTCCTTGGGATCGAATGCGTTGACTACGGTGTACATGGTCGTTGGAGCGCCGAAACCAGTGGCATGAAACCACGCCTTCCTGTAATCGTCAAACGTCTTCCCTTCTCTGAGCCTCCGGTGAATTATGGTGATGAACTTCATTGGTTACCTCCGGATGAAGGATTGTCTCAATCCCTTTCGAGGATTACTTGCTTTCCGACATGTGACCCATGCGCCTTGTATTGAAGAGTCTTCTTCCTATGCGCAGAAGCTGGTTCTGGCGTGACGATCTCGGGGTGTGAGGCATGCCAGCAGGCGGCGGGGCACATTCCCGGTAAACCCAGCCTGCGAGGCTGTCGGGAATGGGGCTACTCGGCGAACATCTCGGTCAATACCGCCAGGACTGCCTTCCGAGTCGTCTTGCTGAGTTGGCCCAGCTTCCTGACCAGGCGCACCTTGTCAACCGTGCGGATCTGATCGAGGACGATCTGCCCCTCTTTCCCCTGCAACCGGCAGGAAATACGACTCGGGTACTTGCGGCCTTTGGTGGTCATTGGAGCGATTATCACCGTGGAGATGTGCCTGTTCATTTCATCCGGTGAGATGACCACGCAGGGACGTGTCTTGCGGATTTCGGCGCCGACACTCGGGTCGAGATTGACCAGATACACGTCAAAACGCTGGACTACCATTCCCACTCATCCCAGTCCCAGCCAGTCAGACTGGCTGCGTCCGAATCAAGCAGACGGTCGTCTCCTGCTTGCGCCATCTCAGCGAACTGCTCCTCCCAGCCCTGCCGAGACCCTCGAACAGGACGGACAACCAGACGACCCTCTTCGACCTCGAGCTCTACTTCCCCGAAGAGTCCAAGCTGATCCAGGAGCAGTTTGGGGATACGGATGCCCTGTGAGTTGCCGATCTTCACGATGCGCGTCCTGGTGCCAGTGCTCATCATTCCTCCTTGGCGTAATTACATAGTATATACTTCGCCAGGGTCGAGGCAATGCGACGGGCACTTCGGGATTCCTCCAGGATCATGCCTGTGGGATGCCCCTGTTCAAGGCGAGGCCTGGGTCTCATGGGCCGGCATGCCTCGCGGAGGACTTCCATCTCCTTCTCGCCGACTGTGCACAGCCGGGGCTCCAACGGCCACGGCCCTGGCTAATCCATTACCCTTACTGTGACTATGGTCCCTGCGCCTTTCTGGGACGATACGGAGCATTCACCGTTGACAAGGTGAGCGCGTTCGTGCATGCCCAGCATGCCCAGTTTGCCCAGACGCGCGAAGTCACCCGGAGCCTTCGGCATGTCAAAACCCTTGCCGTTGTCTCTGACATGGAGTGCTACTTCATCAAGACCGAATTCGACCCGGATGACTACCTGGGTTGCGTCCGCATGCTTCCTGGCATTGTTCACAGCCTCCTGGGCGATCCTGAAGAGTGCCAGTTCTGTGTGCGGCGACAGCCTCCTCGGCGCTCCAACGACCTCCACCGGGCAGCTCAGAGGGCTCTGGTTCGAGAATTCCTCCGACAGCCACTGCAGCGCGGAAAGCAGGCCGAAGTCCTCCAGGACAGGCAGACGCAGGTTCTGGCTGAAGCGGCGTACCCCCTGCAGGATGCCTGCTGTCCTCTGACGCAGTTCCTCAAGACGGTTTGTGACGTCTCTGTCCAGGCCCTTTCCTGTGCCAATCAGCAGGTCGATATCGAGAGCCAGCCTCGAGAGGTCCTGTGCTGTCTCATCGTGGAGTTCGAGTGCAACGCGCTTCCGTTCCTCCTCCTGGGCCTGGGTGACAAGCTCGGCATAACGCAGAAGGTTCTCCCGTGCCCGTCTTTCCTCCGTCACATCTCTGAGCAGGGTTTGGATCTGTGCGGCTTGTCCTCCTGCTGTTATCAGGGCCGTGACCGCTTCGACGGTCCTCTCTTCCCCGTCCTTTCTGATCAACTGCAGCTCGTGGCGCTGGCTCACAAGCCCGTAGCGGTCGGGAGGGGGGCTCTTCTGCCTTGCCTTGGCCCTCTCGAACGTCGCCTCGGTGGTGATCTGCGACACGTTCATCCGCGTGAGCTCTTCCACCGTGTAGCCGGTGAGCCTGGATGCTGCTTTGTTGGCCATGACTATGCTAGCTCTCGGATCGCACACGATGATAGCATCGCTGGAGTTCTCGAAAAGCGCCCGATAGCGTATCTCGCTTTCGAGGAGCTCCTCCTGGGCCCGGTAACGTTCCCTGCGGTCCCTCGCCTCACGCAGCTCTCGTTCCACCGCGGGGACCAGTCGTGCCAGATTGCCCTTGGTGACGAAGTCGTGCGCTCCTGCTTTCATGGCGGCCACGGCGATTCCTTCGTCGACCGCGCCGGATACGATGATGAAGGGCAGATCGAGATATCTCTCCTTCAGCAGGCTCAAGGCCGCGGGCGCACTGAAGTGCGGCATGACATAGTCAGCGATCACCACGTCCCAGTCCCGCTTCTCAAGCGCAGCAGTCATAGCCTCGGCGGTGTCAACCCGTTCAAACGTGGACGGGTAGCCTCCCCGCTCCAGCTCGCGTGCCAGAATAAGAGCGTCGTCCTCTGAGTCCTCAACTATCAACACGGCAAGGGGCTTGCCCATCTAGCTGCTTCTTCCGTGAACCTTGGGGGGCGCTTCGTTCAGGACCAGCCAGTATAGTCCGACTTGTCCTACGGCCTTGCTGAACTGACTGAAGTCAACCGGTTTCCTGACGTAGCTGTTGGCACCCAGTCTGTAGCTATCCATCAGGTCCCGTTCCTCCTTGGACGAGGTGAGGATGACAACGGGCAACATCCGTGTGCGCTCGTCGGTGCGCATACGTGCCAGGACTTCGAGCCCGTCCAGCTTGGGCAGCTTCAAGTCGAGCAGGACGACCTCGGGCATCACTCTTGTATCACGGCCGGCATACGTGCCCGTTGCGAAAAGATAGTCCAGTGCTTCGACACCGTCTCGGGCCACCACCACGTCGCTGGAGATGTTGTTACTCTTGAGTGCCCTGATGGTCAGCATCTCATCATTGCGATCGTCCTCTACCAGGAGTATAGTCTTGCCTCTCATACCTGTCACTCCTTCGTGCTCACAGCGTGAAGTAGAGTGTGGCCCCGCGGTTGACTGCCCCCTCTGCCCACACCCGGCCGCCATGTCGGTGGATTATGCGTTGGACAGTGGCCAGTCCAATGCCTGTTCCGCCGAATTCCTCTGTCGAGTGAAGACGCTGGAACGGCCCGAACAGCTTGTCCGCGTAGGCCATATCGAAGCCAGCACCGTTGTCGCTAACGAAGTATGCGATCGTGCCATCATACTCGGTCTGCCCGAAGGCGATTCTGGCGCACTCCTTCCTGCTGGTGAATTTCCAGGCATTTCCCAGCAGGTTCTCCATGGCGACCCGCAACAACTGCGTGTCTCCAGTGACGGTCAGGCCTTCTTGGACCTCGAATTGCACCTCGCGCTCAGGCTCGCGCTTCTGCAGCTCTGCTGCAATGGACTTCACCATTTGACTGAGGTCAATCTCTTCTCTCCGCATTTCACTGCGCGTCACACGAGAGAGACTCAGTAAATCGTCAATGAGCTCTCCCATTCGCTGGCTCGACGCCCGTACACGGCGCAGGTAGTCCTTGCCCTGATCGTTCAAGGCATCGGTACAGTCTTCCAGCAGCGCCTGGCTGAAGCCGTCGATACTGCGAAGCGGTGCCCGCAGGTCGTGGGACACTGAGTAACTGAATGCCTCCAGTTCTTTGTTCACGGCCCGTAGCTCCGAGGTACGCTCTCTGACGCGTTCGTCGAGTTCTTCGTTCAGTCTGCGGATCTCCTCTTCGACGAGGACCCTCTCCGTGATGTCGCGCGCAATGGTAGAAGCTCCCACAATCCGCCCGAACCTATCCAAGACAGGTGACACGGTAATTGAGACGTTGACCTGTGTGCCGTCTTTCTTCAGGCGCACGGTATCGTAATGTTCGACACGTTCGCCATTCCTGATTCTGGCCAAGATCGCTGGAATCTCATGGACCGTCTCTGGTGTAGCCAGAAAGGAGATGGGGCGACCGATCGCCTCCTCAGCCGAGTAGCCGAACAGGCGCTCGGCCCCGGAGTTCCAGCTCTCAATGATGCCATTCAGGGTCTTTCCTATGATGGCGTCATCTGACGACTCCACAATTGATCCCAGTCTCAGGCGTTCTTCCTCGGCCCGTTTCTCTTCGGTCACATCGATGCCTGTGCAGAGAATGAAGTCCACCGTACCCTCGTGGCCTGCAAGACTCGTATCCGACAGGATGAGATGACGGCGATCACCTTCCTTGGTCAGGAAAGTCGTTTCCAGTCGGCTGGAGGGCCCTCCTGCCACCAGCTCCTGGAAGTGCGTCCTGAACTGTCCTGCTCGTTCAGGTGGCAGGAGCAGGTCCCACGGGTACCTGCCTTTCGCTTCTTCGGAGGAATAGCCCGTGGCCCTCTCGCAAGCGGGGTTCAGCCTTACGATTCGTCCCTGTGTATCGAGGAGCATCACCAGGGCTTCTGCTGTGTCCAGGAGCGCGGAGACGAAATCGCGCTCTTCGCTCAGTCGGAGGCGTCGGTTCTGGACCAGGGCAAGCAGGACGCTGGCCAGGCCGGCAATCACAACGAAGCCAACCGCCCGTGCAGTCGGGTCAGCATTTGGAGAGGCATAGAAGCCATATGGTAGCACCATGCAGAGGACAACGAAGGATGTGGCGGTAGCGCCCCGGAGCTGGAAGACGGCAGCCGAGTAGAGCATTGGTATCAAGAACAGGGCACGGTGAATATCATGGGGATAGTCGACAGTAAAGAAGCTCTTGCCAACGGGCGCCCAATCCGCAATGTGCAGGTAGTTGGCGTAATAGACCACCCCCAGGAGGATGAGAAGGAAGCCAATGATCAGGAAGTGCGGGTTGCGCCAAAGGGGCACCATCTTGTCCAGCCTTAGCGGGGTGCGTGGTACTGCCATCGCATCAGCCAATGAGTCGCTGCTCTGTCGAAGCCGAGTTGGGCCTCTGAAGCCTGTTTTGCAGGTTGTGGGCTCCGAACCTACCCTAGTCCGTATCCTCGAGGATGATCCACCCTTCCTTCAAAGCACGCGTCACGGCCTCCGTGCGGGAGCTGACATCGAGCTTGCTGTAGATGTTCACAAGATGAGACTGAACAGTGCGGACGCTGATGGATAGAGCGTTGGCGATGTCCTTGTTGCTCATGCCTTTGGCGGCGAGCTTGAGCACCTCCAGTTCACGCGGATGCAGGCGCCGCGACTCGTCCCCACCCATGCCTGAGGCCCGCGACAGTCGGCTGAACACCTTGCGGGCCGCAGTGGGGTCGAGCACCGTCTCTCCTGCGTGCACGGACCTAACAGCAGAGACCAGTTCCCAGACACGTGCGTCCTTTAGCAGGTAGCCCGATGCTCCGGCCTCGATGGCCCCGATCACGTAAGGCTCATGGCCATACGCACTCAGAATGAGGACAGCAGTGTGGGGGCTAACGGTCTTGATGGTCTTGGCTGCCTGAACCCCATTGAGCTTCGGCATGCTTACGTCGAGAATGGCTACATCTGGATGCAGATCAGCGGCGAGCTTGGCGGCCTGTTCACCATCGCCTGCCTGGACTATCACCTCCATATCCTCCTGCTCTCCCAGGACCCGAACCAGGCCTTCCCGAAAGGTGGGGTGATCGTCAGCCACCAATATTCTGATCTTCTCCATTACATTGTCTCTGTCACTCTTGGACAAGTCCCATCTGCCGGATACAAACCACATACAGGATATCATTGGGAGGCGCCTCTTGTCATGCCTGCGATTGCCTAGTCTGGGCTGGTCAAATGGCCTAGGAATCTAGGTGTTTTGACGCCGGACTGCTGCGCTCGTTCCACCTGGAACCGGCAGGCTGGCGGATGTGTACTGTCCCCTGACGTTGTAGCATCGGGTTGAGGCGTCACCCAGCCATCCAGGAGCGCAGGGAATGCGGTGACCAGAGACAGAGGATGGCCTTGCGGCACAGCCTGCTCTGCCGTAGCAGTTGGTGCCGGGAGTCCGGAAGCCCATCAGGAGGGAAGATGCTGGAGGTGCTGCTCGAGGAACTGCAAGACCAGGTCGTCATGTATCAGAGGATGGCCAGGAGAGAGAGGGAAGAGACAGGGGGGGAGACCCTTGGCACTTGTGCCTATCTCGAGGGTCCAGTGGTCGCAAGCCAGCGTGCTGTGGGTATCGTTAGGAGACTGATCGAGACCTCGGATTCCATCGCCGTGGAGGTTGGGTAGGGGGGCGTCCCACTTCCGGTGGACAGTATCCTGGTGTGATGTGCGTAAGGACCATGGACAGGACAAGCAGCATGGCGCAGCAAGACGATTGCACGACTCAAAGGCAAGCCCGAATATCAGACCCATATAGTGCTTCCTTTGCCGGGCAGTGGCATGGGCGCCGGCGCGCTGGGAGAATTTCGTCACGCCTATCCCAAATCTACGACGATGGCACTCCGTTGAGTACTGGAGGCGAGGAGCACAGACCGAAGGAGGACAAGCCATGAACACGGCAGTTGCGGCAATCCCCGATGCCACTGGCACTGTCAGGGGATGTACACATCATTGGATAATCGACAACGTGGAGGGCCGATTCAGCAAAGGCAGATGCAGACTCTGTGGCAGAGAGAGACTGTTCAACAACTTCCTGTCAGATTGCCTGGCGGAGGCTGACGACGATTGCGCGACGGAGTCGGGCGGATGGAACGACTACGGAGCAGGCGGTGGAGGACCGTCTGAGGTGCTGGCTCACAGCAGAGACCCGCTGGGTGCAGGCGGTGACAAGTGGCAGCGGCCTCTGGTGCCTCGAGTGGCAGTCCATGTCTGACCTTGGCTGTGCATGTGCTCACGGAGCAGCAAGAGACGAAGAATCGTGGAAGACGTGTCGAGAGACTTGTGAACGGAACGCCAGTACGGCTGACAGCGCGCCACCGCGGGCTAGGGCATCGGGTCTATCTTGTCCACCGGCGGTTTCCGAAACCCTGGCGCGGTCTTCTCCTGCCCGTGCTTACGGGCGATTCTTCGTCTTCTTCGCTCAATGATGGCATTGTAGATGCCGCCGATGTTCAGGTACCATATGAAAGCCACTGGGAAGAGGACAATGGGTACCGCCAGCACCAGCGCCAAAACGAACTTCCACTCCACTTCCGCTCCTTCCTTACGCCAGCCGCTCTTGTCTGCCTAGCGGCCGGGTGTTTCTATTGCGTGATCAGTGTTCCCTGCGTCTAAGCCGTGCTAGAAGTCCGGCCGAAAAGTCCCCTGAGCCGCTCGGACTGCAACCAGATGCTCTCCGCCAGGAGCGATGGTGCCCCCATGCTCCCCCCTATCGAGCCTGGAAAGGCTCTCCCACAGTAGGCTACTGTGGGAGAGCCTTTCCAGGCTCGATCAGCCTTTGCCTATTACACAGGCCAGCCATAACGTGATGACGCTTGGGTGGGTCTCTCCCAACTTTTCGGCTAGGCTTCAGGACCCTCAACGCCTCGAGGCAGCCCTGGTTGTGGACTACCCCTCATGCCGATCAGGGAATAGACACTTGTTCCGCTCCCCCGCCTCTGATATCGACCTTATCACTTCGTGAGCGAAGTGACGTCCGCTACCATGCCTATTGCTTGGGGTGGCAAAGACCTGATGAACCTGTGACTCGTTGAGCGTTTTCGCTCGACCTCAACTCCGAGGATCGATCGGCGTATTGTGCCAGGAGGCCGTCTCGGCTGGGCTGGAAGAAGCGTGTACGAGGCAGCGGGTTGACTGCACTGCTTGTTGAACGTAGCCAATGTGGCACGGCGAGGATCCTGCTCTGTGGCCAGACGCCATACAGGGAGAACGCCTGGGGACAATCGGGTGGAAACATGTCCGTGGATGAGCGACATGCATGTACAGATGCCGGATAGACAGCTTGGCGCTGTAATGAATCTGGCTATCCAGAGCGGAGTATTCTGCGCACTGCAAATAGGTACATTGGCGGCTGTGGCGTCAACCCCGGTCGGGTAGCATCAGGTAGGAGCCACGCATGAGTCGCGAGATTCCCTGGCTAGACACGATAGTGGGTGGCATGTATTCTGATAGCGGGGTTGACGTAATCCCCGCAGCCGTCGAGTGACAGAGGTAGGTGACGGTGGGGGCTATCGATGCGAATCTGGCCATCACTGGCTTGCTGAGGGGGCGACATGGGAAACATCAGGATTCTTGTTGCCGATGACCATGGGGTGGTACGGGAAGGCACGAGGCGTATCCTTGAACAGGAGCCGGATATGAAGGTTGTCGGTGAGGCGGTGGATGGGGAGGAGGCAGCGAGGCTGGCTGCGGAGCTTCAACCGGATGTCATCATAATGGATATCGCCATGCCGCGAGTCGATGGTATCGAGGCCACGAAGCGCATCAAGGGGACCTCCCCGGGCATAACTGTTCTCATCCTGAGTGCCTACGATGACGACCAGTTTGTGTTCAGCATCCTGGAGGCGGGTGCCGCTGGTTACCTTATGAAGGATGTCCGTGGGCGTGAGCTGGTTGAAGCCGTCCGGGCTGTGTACGCGGGGGAATCGGTACTCCATCCATCCATCGCCAAGAAGGTCCTTAACCGCTTTGTGTCAGCGCCTGACATGCCCAGCAAGCCAGAACGGCGACCGGACGCACTGAGCAGCAGGGAGATGGATATCCTGAAGCTGGCAACCAAGGGTCTCAGCAACAAGGACATTGCTGATGAACTATGCCTCAGCATACGGACGGTCCAGGGCCATCTGACCCATATCTTCAACAAGCTGCAGGTGGGCTCTCGGACTGAGGCGGTTGTGCGAGGCTTGAAGGAAGGGTGGATAACCCTGGAGGATGTGCCCTGAGCCCTGCTGCATCCAGAGGTTGAAGGTGCGGAGACTTGCGAGCACTTCCATTCGGTCAGATCAGGCGGACTATAAGGAGACCAGGATTCTGGCTGCTTGCAGTCCTTATCGTCCTGATTACCGCAGCTCACTATAGGGAAGAGTACCCCACCCCCGGTTTCCTCTCCGATTTCCTGGCAGACCTCGGTTTGGACAGACATGCCTTCGAGAGGATCTGCTACCTGGCACCTATTGTCTGGGCTGGTTTCCTGTTTGGACGCAAGGGAGCCTTCTTGACTTCGCTGGTGTGCTTCGCCTGCATGCTGCCCCGCGTAGTCTTTATCTCCGAGTATCCCACAGATGCCATCTTGGAGTCTGTAGCCGTATTCATACTGGGCAACGTTGTTGCAATCTCCTTTGATGCTCTACGGAAGGAGCGCCAGCGGCGTACTCAACTGGAAGAGGCGGAAAGCGCCCTCCAATTCCAGCTCCAGGTGATAAAGGAAAACGAGAGACGGCTCTCTGCGCTCAACCAGACCTCTGCCATTCTCTCCCAGTCGTTGGAGTTGAAGCAGGTGTTGGAGGGTGCTATCGAAAATGTCGCGGATGTAATGCAGTTGGAGGCTGTCTTGATACACCTGGTGGACGAGGAGTCCGGTGCACTTGTGCTGGGAGCCTGCAGAGGCGTCTCCGCTGAGCTTGAGGCCGTGGCGGGTACGATCAAGCTGCGGACTGGTCTGAGTGGCAGGGTGGTGGAGACTGGCGAACCGCTCTATGTGGAAGACGCGCGGCATGTTGCCGAGCTGTCGGAGCTATGGGCAGCACAATCGGGAGTGCGCTCCCTTCTCAGCTTACCAATGAAGTCAAAACGTAGGGTCGTCGGTACCCTATCTGTACTGACGGGAAGCTACAGGTCCTTTCGTGAAGATGAGGTGGAGCTACTCGTTGCCATCGCCAGCCAGGTTGGCGTGGCCATCGAGAATGCGCAACTTTTCGAGAAGGAGCGCCTGGCAACACAGAGGCTGGCCGCATCGGAGAGGAACTACCGAGGGCTGTTCGAAAACGCGAACGATGCTATCTGGGTACACGATCTGCGGGGCAATATTACCGTCGCCAACAAGGCTTGTGAAACGCAGACTGGCTACACGGCTGAGGAACTGATAGGTATGAACGTGAGGGATTTCCTGGCTGACGAATGGCGGGAGCTGGCGGGGAGAATCAGGCGGGGACTGCTGCGAAACGAGCCTATGGAGCAGCCATACGAACAAAGGATAATAAGGAAAGACGGGACGGAAGCCATTCTGATGCTCACCACCAGTCTGGTGGTGGAGGATGGTGCCGTCACCGGCTATCAGAATATCTCCAGAGATGTGACTGAAGAGAAACGGATGAAAGAGAACTTGGACTTCTACCTGGGCCAGGTCACCAAGGCGCAAGAGGAAGAGCGACTGCGCATTGCACGAGAGCTCCATGATGACACGGTCCAGTCCCTGGTGGTACTGTCACGCGAACTGGATGCCCTGGCCTCGAGTGATCGTCCCATACCACAGGACTTCAGGACCGAACTGGAGGCCCTGTGGCAACAGACGAACAACCTCATTCAGGGTGTGCGTCGACTCAGTCAGGACTTGAGACCGCCCACGCTGGACCGGCTTGGTCTGTTGCCCGCGCTGGAACGGCTGGTCTCCGACGTGTCCGAGTTCTCAGGCATAGCAGTCAAGTCCAGGGTAGTCGGTAGTGAAAGGCGCTTGCCGGAAGAGGCGGAGCTAATGCTGTTCCGGATTGTCCAGGAGGCTCTGAGGAATGTCTGGAGGCATTCACAGGCCACGCAAGCCGAGGTCTCTGTAGAGTTCGACACCAGAAGAATCAGAATAACGGTTGAGGACAATGGGGTGGGTTTCGATTTGCCGAAGTCTGTTCGAGACCTGAGCAGAACTGGGAAGCTTGGCCTGGTTGGCATGACAGAGCGAGCCCGCTTGCTTGGTGGTACTGTAGCATTGGACACGGGGCCCGGCAAGGGTGCCAGAATAACGGTTGAGGTACCGGTATAGTGCCGTGGAGCAACTCCGACTGCGATGTCTGGTTGAGAGAATTGACGGCCGGTCCTGTCGTGCCACTGCAGGCAGATGAGATGGAGGCAGGTGCAAATGCCTATCGGCTCCCCTTGCCACAGGAGCTAAGCGCACTGGCGAATAGGCCTTACTGCGGAAGCGAGCTTGGCCATTGGGCTGGTAACCTGTTGCCGAGTGGTGGTAGAGGGGACGCGTGGCTGGACGAAGTCGGACTTGTGGGGAAACGAGGTGGGCTATGGCTATGCGCAGTACCGGACATCGCCTGTACGGCAGTCATATCTACGAAGGCACAGGTGAGCATCCGTACGAACCTGAAATATCGTCACCTGGCCGAGGGCGGGCCAAGACGAGAAGGGCCACACTTCTCGCCGAGCAGGCTAGGACTACCGCCCATCGCTTGTATGGAAGCCACGTCGGTGAAGAAATCGTTCAAGCCGGGGCTGAGCCGGTTGCGGAACCGAGGCAAGACGCGGCAAGGGCGCGACGCCGTGCTGCGCTGGCCAGGAGGTCCCGCCTAGCCGTCGCCGGCAAACGGTGACGCAAAGGACTGGAGGAGGCGAGAATCCAGAGTTGACAACAGGCAACAACAGAATAGATAGAGAGCAGCACATGAAACAGCATCCCTTTGACTCAAACTGACAGTGTGACTCTCGCCTCCTCCGGTTTGCCCGGGAGAAAGTGGCCTCTTCGAGGCCATTTTCCCTATCTGGGCTCATTGCGGTTCCATCGACTGGTCAGAGGACCCACAGATGTCATCACGCAAGCAGTCGGGCAGCAGATTGTTGAACTCCCTCTGCTTGCCACACAAGATGCATTGGCCTCTACTGGTTCGGCCTTCCGCCGTTTCGATTACCCAGAAGTGGCAACATTGTGACCTTCTGGCAGAACGTCGCGCTATCGCTGCGGTCTTGCGTATCACGGCATGCCTCCTATCGGGCTTCGCATGTTGCACCCACCTGGGCACCCAGCAAGTCCCCAGGTCTCCTTGATACCCGCCTTCGATCCCACACTGTTCTGATCCTGTGACACCCCACCGGGAACAGGAGAGACCGTGCAGCGTATGCAGGGAAGAGCCGGCTCGGAACTCCGATCATCAAGTGTCAGTCCTCTCCACATTGGAGCCTCATCATAGCTTGCGCCGGCACCGACAGGCATCCGACTAAACGCTCATGTTCACTGAGCAAAAGACGCGGTGTACAATCCCGGATCACCGGGCGCTTGGAGGCGTCCGGAGCTCCACACGTCACGCCAGGTTCCCTCAATAGACAGGAATGATGTCAGCGAGCGCCAAGCTGCCTGTGTCGGGTACGAAGGTCTTATGTACAATAAGAGCTATGGCCAAGTACCCTGTACCAAAGTACAAGGTACAATTGCCCGCTCCTGCACTGATGGAAAAGGTAGTACAGACGAAGTCCCTGTTGCCTGACGCATGCTAGGCTGTAATAGCACGAGCGGATGCAGGGATGGGTGACAGTGGGGTTGGAGGGAATGGTCAACTTCGCAAGTTGTTCCGGGCGGTGTGGGAATGTGCAACCGCGGATTCGGAATATGGGGCAAGGCGCCTAAGATAGAAAGTCTCATAACTCTCAGAAAGGAGTAGAGGCCCATGAACGGAAGACTGGAGGCGCAGATCAGGGATGTCCTCAAGGAAGCGAAGGACATTCAGGATCTCGCTGAACTGGAGGCCGCAATCGAAGACCGTAAGGAGAGGCTGTCCAAGCTCCCCTCGGGGTCTGATGTGGTGCGTACGGGGAGCAGACAGAAGCAGACAATTGCCCCCGTCAAGGCTTCTGATGCCACTGTCACTGGAGCGGCGAGCAAAGCGGGAGTCGTCGGGGGGTTCAGCAGTGTAATGGAGGAGACCAGGGTCTTTGAACCTCCAGAAGAGCTAAGCAGGCAGGCCTACTTTGGAGGCCTGGACGAGTACATGGAGATGTACCAGCGGTCGATAGATGACCCGGAAGGGTTCTGGGGTGAATTGGCCGAGCAATTGGACTGGTATCGGAAATGGGATCGAGTCCTTGAGTACGACTTCACTGAGGCAAACGTGAAGTGGTTCTTGGGGGGCAAGATAAACGTCGCATACAACTGCCTGGACCGTCACCTGGATACCTGGCGGAAGAACAAGGCTGCCATTATCTGGGAAGGTGAGCCTGCGGGAGAAAGCAGGACGTATACATATCAAGAACTGCACCACGAAGTGTGCAAGTTCGCCAACGTGCTCAAGAAGTTGGGGGTCAGCAGGGGTGACCGTGTTTCCATATACCTGCCCATGATACCTGAGCTGCCGATCGCCATGCTCGCCTGCGCTCGTATCGGCGCCATACACAGCATTGTCTTTGGCGGATTCAGTGCTGAAGCGTTGCGAGACAGAATACTGGATTGCGACGCCAGGGTACTGATAACGGCGGATGCCGGGTACCGTAGTGGAAAGTCAGTGCCCATCAAACAGAATGCTGATGCAGCATTGAGCCAGTGTCCCAACGTCAACAAGGTAGTCGTCGTCAGGAGGAGCGGTGCCCAAGTCAACATGGTAGAGGCCCGGGACTATTGGTGGGACGAGCTCATGGCAGCCGATGACATATCGGCAGTCTGCGAACCTGAGGTAATGGATGCTGAGGACCCCCTGTTCATACTCTACACTAGTGGCAGCACAGGCAAACCCAAGGGTGTACTGCATACCCAGGCTGGCTACCTGCTCTACGTGTATCAGAGCTTCAAGTGGATTTTCGACGTCGATTGGACAGACACATTCTGGTGCACCGCCGACATCGGCTGGATAACGGGACACAGCTACATAGTGTACGGGCCTCTAGCTGCAGGGGCCACCAGCCTGATGTTCGAGGGTGTTCCCAACTACCCCAAACCGGACCGGTTCTGGGAAATAGTGGAGAAACACCGCGTCAACGTGTTCTACACAGCGCCGACAGCCATCAGGGCGATCGCCAAGGATGGCGAGGAGTGGCCAAACAAGCGTGACCTGAGCAGCCTGAGAGTACTCGGTAGTGTAGGCGAGCCCATCAACCCGGAAGCGTGGATGTGGTACCACAATGTGATCGGCAAGGGTCGTTGCCCTATCGTAGATACGTGGTGGCAGACCGAGACCGGCGGTATTCTGATAACGCCGCTTCCCGGCGCTACCCCGCTGAAGCCGGGCTCCGCCACCCTGCCCTTCTTCGGCGTGGCACCTGACATCGTCCGGGAGGATGGTTCGAAGTGCGGTGTCAACGAGGGCGGGATGTTGATCATTACCAGGCCATGGCCTGGAATGATGAGAGGGGTATATGGCGAAGGTGGTCACGAGAGGTTCAAGGAGACCTACTTCGCTCGCTTCCCGGGGGTCTACTTCAGCGGTGACGGTGCTCGCAGGGATGAAGATGGCTACTTCTGGTTGATGGGCCGGGTTGATGACGTGATCAATGTCTCCGGGCATCGCCTGGGGACCGCGGAGGTGGAGAGCGCCCTCGTGTCTCATGCGGACGTGGCTGAGGCAGCCGTGGTGGGTTACCCGCACCAGATCAAAGGTGAGGGCATATATGCCTACGTTACATTGAATAGCGGGGTGATGAAGTCTGAAGAGCTCAGGAAGAAGCTGGTTGCCCATGTGCGCACGGAGATCGGGCCAATCGCCACTCCGGACGAAATCCAATTCGCCGATGGCCTTCCCAAGACCCGCAGCGGGAAGATCATGCGACGCATCCTCAAGGAGATAGCCAAGGGGAACGTAGACAATCTCGGGGACACGACCACCCTGGCCGATCCCAGCATCGTCGAGGTGTTGATCAAGGGCAGAGGGAGTGCCGGTGTTGGCTAGCCCAGGGCCAGGCAGAAGCCTTGAAGGGTAGGAGATATGGTAGAGAAAGTTGAGCAAAGGGCGCAAGAGGCGACAAAGCCGGAAGCCAAGCTAGCTCATGTGGGGCCTCTCGGCCTGGGAGCTTTTGCTCTGACGACTTTCCTCCTCAACATCGTGAATGCCGGCATCATAGATGCCAACAATCTTGGGGTGGTGCTGCCCGTTGGCATCTTCTATGGTGGTTTGGCCCAGTTCTGCGCCGGCATGTGGGATGTGAAGCGTGGAGATACCTTTGGTGCGACGTGTTTCACCTCTTATGGAGCCTTCTGGATGGCAGTAGCTATCATGATCCTCTTGGAGAAAGGGGGGATCATAGCTGAGGTGCCACGAGAGGGGCTGGCGGTTCTGTTTATCGCCTGGGGCATATTCACGCTCTACGCCACGATAGCCTCTTTGAGAGTGGCCAAGGCCGTTACGGCAGTATTCGTCTTGCTGACAATCCTCTTCCTATTGCTGACTATCGGCGAGTGGAACTCCACCGTGCACAAGGTAGCTGGCTACGAGGGCATCGTGACCGCTCTGGTGGCATGGTATGCCTCGGCCGGCATACTCATCAACACCATGTTTGGTCGGGAGGTGGTGCCTTTGGGCCCCGCAAAGTGATACAAGCCAGCCGGGCCAGGAAGCGAGAAACAAGAGAAAGGATTGAGTACGCATTTGCCCCCACCGAACAACGCTCGCCAGGCTGGCTAGCAATGGGAGGGGCTGGGAAGGACACTCCCAGCTCCTCCTTCTCCGTTGGCAAGGTGCCCCGACGGCAGCGCCGTCAGAGAAAAGACCCGACCTGATCTCTAGCAGGGACGTGTTATCAGTGCTTTAGCCAGGGCATATCCCCGTCTGGACATTATACCACTTTCGGCCCTGTGTGAAAGACAGCGTATTCCCTCGGCTAAAATGTTACTGGACGGGCACGGTTCACTCAGCTAGAAATGTTACTGAGGAGGACCATGCCGATTGAAGACAGGATGACGGTAGATGAACGAAGGAAATATCTCAAG
>Ga0180432_10005368_pt1 | contig 17094 bp, 25 predicted proteins | sample SS_ome_10_FD_132414 | JGI IMG/M metagenome (GOLD analysis project Ga0180432, IMG submission 132414) | Hypersaline lake sediment archaeal communities from the Salton Sea, California, USA - SS_1_MS_2 metaG | ecosystem: Environmental > Aquatic > Non-marine Saline and Alkaline > Hypersaline >...
CGCCGAAGACTTGATTTCAATGGGTCTTGGTCTATTAGGGTTGATAGCAATAATCCTTGTATTCATAGGATACGTGCTACCAGTAATTCAGAGAATCATGTAAAACAAGATTTCTTTTTTTTCTTTTATGTTAATTTTATATTCTGATAAATCAATTTATTATCATGGCAATAGAACACGTTGTAGGTGTCGGAATTATCGGGCTTCTTAACTACAAGGTAATAAGGAATATGAGCATTTGGGAACATGAACAAGCGAAAACATTTCTTGATATTGCCACTATCTTAGTCGTTCTTTTCGGTATAGGTCTTGAACTTATAGGCAGTTTTACGGGATACTTGCATATCGGGACCATATTATTCTTTGAAGCTATCGGGTTGGTTGTAACCTTTATTATAGATAAGGTCTATCTTGTTAAAAAGACCTTCAAGGACCTAAATAAGATAAAACCGTTGGATTTGTGATTTAATGGACGACTTAATCAATTCAATGTTCGGAACCATGAACTCAATTCAAGGAACTATGGACGACTTAAGGAAAAGGCAAAGGGTCAACTTCGCCCAATGGGTTACTAATATGTCCTTAGCCTATAAAATAGAACCCGAAGAAGTCATTAACAAATTCTACTTATCGTTGGAAGCGATAAAAAAATCAGTAGAAGGGGTTAACCAAATGGGTAAAAAGAAAAAGAAGAAATAATTATTTAAGGGTATTATCCCTATTTATTGTTAGTTAGTTGGTGACTTTTTCTTAGTGGTAAGTGCGTTTTCGGTTAATAAAAGGGGGGTTGTTAAGGGGGGATTTTTTAGACACACTTCACACACACACCCATAACTATATATACTATCTAATCCTATAATGTATAACAGATAAGCGGAAAAATAAGTTCCAATGGAAATATACGTGTCAGGGGGGTAACTCATAAGACCCTTTAAAACAAGGGTTTAAGACTTTATGATGTTACCACTTTTGAGTTGGCGTTTCCTATGGAACTTTTGAAGGTGAGAAATGATGTTAAAAGAAGAAATTAAAACTAAAATAAAAGAAAAACTTTCTCTTAGAATAAAAGATAAGATATTTTGCGAACATAATTCAGAAAGACCATGTGAAAAATGCTTAAGCGAAATCTCGGTAATGTAAGCGAAATTAACTTTGACGAAAGTAAGGTTGGTAAGAATGATAAAAAAGATTTGGGAAAGCAAAGTTGAAGAAGCGTTTAAGCTTCGTGAATCGGGTTCAAAAAAAATAAGTGATTGGAAGCTATTACAGTTAATTATTTTCAAGTATGACTTGCCCGTAGAACTAAGGGGAATAGGGGCATACGAAGGGGCTATTAAGATAGTCAAAGATAAGGATTCATGGGAAAAACTGGATAAGAAGGAAAAGGAGTTTGTAGCAAACTTAACGGGGGGGACAAAGAAATGATAGATTGGAATTATAGATACAAAAATACGTTAGTAAGGGATATTGAAATTAAGAACGGCATGATTTCAAGAATGGGCGGTAAGTTTATATGCAAACAGTAAGGCAAACGATTAGGGAAGTAAACGAAGAACTGTTTGGTCCGTTCGTTGCGGGATTGATAGACATAGAGAGAGAGTGATAATATGGTAATAGACATTTACATTCTTTTAATTTTCATTAACCTTTCCGTCCTAATATCAATGACTTGGTCGCTTAAGGGAATAAATACAAACATGGAAAAGATAGTTCAAGAATTGGACGCCATGAGAAGGGAAACGGGCTATATGAAAGACACCCTTTATATAATAAAGGCTATCATTAAGTCCAAATTTGGTGAAGAATAGATGTCGGTAGTATTGTTTTTATTAAAGAACTGGTTTATTTTGATTATTTTGATTGCGGTTCTATACATGATTAGAGAAAGAAACATCAAGAAGGGGGGTAAGAATGGAAAACGAAGTAATAAAACTTGAATCGGGACTTGTTAACGTTGTTTTGCCCAAGAATGACTTGAACATTGACATAATGAAAAGCATTTTGGAAGCCATGAAATCGGGACCGTCGGTAAATTTAAGAACCGAAAACGATTCTAATAGGATAATCCAAAGTGTTTTCAAGAAAGCCCTTGAAGAAGAACCTTTAAGGTGTGAGAAATGCGGGAAGGTCATAGAAAAAAGCGTTGACGAAGATTTTCCCTTATGCAAAGATTGTTTTAATGAGATTGAAGAAAGATTTAGAATGTATAAGGATTGGGGGGAATTGAATCGGGAAGGCAAGAGATACAGAATCAAGAAATCGAAAGAAGAAGAAAAGGAACACGTCAAATTAGTTTACAATCCCGAAAAGGACCCAATAATTACGGCTGTTGGATAAAATGGTTAACTGGAAATTGGTAATTATGTTTGTCTTTTTTGGTATGTTTGGTATGTTACTTACTGTTATAAAATACGAAACTTATATTATTCCCAAGAATTACGTTTGCAAGTCCGCCTTTGATACTTGCTATAACTCATTGGGAAGTTGCATTGATAATTTTGAAGGTTGTTTGGACAACTACGGGACCTTAATAGAAGACTACGACAATCTTCTTAATGAAATAAGCTATCAAGATGTTAATTGTGACGGGACTATTAATTGTGTTGACATAGCCCAAACGGTTTACCAATGCTTCAAGGACAAAAACTATTACGTCGAAACTTGCAAACAATGGGATAAAGAAAACGCCCATGCCTTCGTCAAAGTATGGGTTAATTATATGCCTTCGCAAATGGAAAATATTAAATGTGAACCTTGCTTAATGGATTCATACGGTAGGTGTATAGAATGAAATGTAACTATAAGTCGAACGACGAATTGGAAGAATTGCGGGAAGAAATAGAACTTAAGGCGTGTATGAATATAATTTGGAAGGGGGGATAGTATGGATTTCATGTTAGCGTTAACGGTTGTATCTATCTTGGTCATGGAAACTATTGTTTTCAGCTATGGGGTTGAAGTAGGCAAGAAATCGGGACAATATACGGCTTACAAAGAATTATACGAAAAACTGTTAGAACAAATAAAGGCGAAAAAATGAGTTGGAAACCGAATTTAAGCGACGTAGAACAAAGCCAAGTTAAAGGCAACTTGTTAAAGAAGGCTACCGAAGAAGCTATATTTAAATTAATGTTGAAATTCAAGGAGTTCAAAACTGATTCTACGCAAAGAAAATATTGTGCCGCTCTTGAAGATTCTTCGGTTGACCCGAAGGCTAAGGAGTATATACTTGTTGCAAGGTCCTATATCTACGGCAATATTGTTTCTTGCCATTTAAGGGCGGTAGTCTTGGCTATGAATCACAACGCCAAGTTATTGATGTATATAGACAAAGGAAATAACTTTTATGAGTTTGACCCGAATGAAATAATGAAAGAAAAGAACCATGAGTTGAACGAACGGGTCGGGGAAAAAATGGCTAACTTTGACATAAAGTTAGGTAAAAGATTTGGGGGTTAGAAAATGGAAGGAATATTTGACACTATAAGAAAGGAGTCCAAGTTTTGTTCAAGATGTGGGCAAGAACTGGATTTAAATAACTTAAGAAACAAAGTTTGGCATTTGCCTTTTTGTATGAAATGTAGGAACCAATTAACTGAAGAAGCAAAAAAGGGTTTGGGTTTTAAGAACGAAGTCAAAACTAACAACTTTGAATACCAAGAAGAAGTTAAGGAATTTACGGGGCTAATATTTCATTGTCCTAATTGCGACGAAGTTTTTCACTTGCATATAGCTACCGTCCACGTAGGGGATTAAATGGGAGTAATGCCGACATTCGAAGAATTTACGGAACAACAACGGATAACAATCCTAATCTTTCTTGTAATAGGAGTTGTTTTTCTGTTGGGAGTTGTTTTAGGAATTGTTTTAGGCATTGTGTATTTCGAAAATATGATTTGGGACAAAATGTATAGTTCTCTGTTAGAAACTCAAAGTCATTCAAGCAATATACAAACGCCAACAAATACAATCTATCCATTTCCGACAAATCAGAATGATTGATAACGTCAAATTCCAAGCCGTTTATTTCTAATTTTTTCATTCAATCCCCTTTGTCCCGTTGAAGTATGAACATTAAGTTTCTATCCCCCATTCTAACCCCCTAAAAATTGTTCAAAGTATTCACTAACTACGGACGGTTGAATCATTTTCTTAAGTATGTCCGAATAGGATAATTTAATATAGAAGATTGTCGGCTTAGTTGAAGACCAACCCGCAAATTTCATTAACTGGATTTCATTAAAGTCAAAGATACTTGCCAAGTGGGATAAGCGACAATGCCTTAAATAATGCGGGTGTAAATGAAAGTCTTCTTCAATCCAAGCCTTCTTATTTGGGTCTAATTGAAGTAGCTTAGGAATCATAATTTTTCTTAATCTGTAAAATACCTTAAACCTTGATTGGAAGGGAAACAGAAAATCGTCTTCTTGAAAACTGTTTTCTTCCAAGTAGGTAGAAAGTATTTCGAAAAAGGGCTTATCAGTTTTGACGGGGGCAATCGGTAGTTGCCTAATAGGATATACACGGGACTTAAGAGTTTTTAGGTTTACCACGAACAAGTTGTTATTCCTAATTTCTAAATGCTTCCGTTTGACGTTGATAGCTTCGGTCACCCTTGCCCCCGTTAGATACATGAAAGAAGTGAATACCGCCAAGTCCCAACGGTTCCGATAATCCGACTTGTTAATCTTGTTAATTTCCTTAAGCAGTTTGTCGGGGTCAATAGCCATTGGTATAGGTTTAACCCTTACTGGTAAGGGTCTATTCTCTAATTCCGTATTGTTTTCTTTTTCGTTCAAGTGCCAACACCATTAATTCTTTTTCTATTTCCTTGTAAACAACCTTAGCTTCCCCTTGCAAGAAGATTTGAAGGGTGTATAAAAGGAACTTGGTTTTCTTATGTTTGAAAAATATATTGGAAACTACCCACTTATAGAAACGCAAGAATGACTTCCAAAGGACATAAGTAAAAAAGGCTTCGTAGATTCTGTTATCTATTACCTTGCCTTCGTGTCCCCTTAGTTCTTCTTCTATGGCTTTGTTCATAGCCTTATTAACCGAAGTCCCATAGCCTTTTCTATTGTTGTAGGTCTTGATTATCTTGAAGTATGGTATAGTTTTATAAGCCATTCACTCACCCAACTTTAAACGGATTGCCCTATATATAATATACATAGTGAACACCAACCCAATCATAAAAAGAATGAACGGGTCCTTAATCCACTTGCTAAATGTTGGGAAGATTCCAGTTATTGTTTTGCCGATTGATTCGAACACCGTCAACACCCTATTTTACACATTTTGTTATCAAATGTGTATCCCCAACGTGATACAACTAAATAATAATTAAAATTCTGTGCTTATATATTAACAAATATTTAAAGAGTCCCGTTAATATATTTAGCATGGATAATAAAAAGTCCGACAAGAAGTATAATGATTCCTACTTACCGCCTTCAAGCGTTCCCGAAGAACCCCAAAACTTCCAGTTCTCTATTATAGGAACGATACAGAAACAAATATACGAACGGCTACTTGGGTATAGGTTCATAGTTAAGCAAGTGCAACACCCCACGACAAAACAAATTATCGAAAAAATGGTTAAGGAAAAAGTCTTTGAACCGTTGGTTACAGAATGGGGGGCTAACAGAATAATAACTTTGATTTATCAGTTCGTCAATGAGCAAACGCCATTCGCCCACATAACGGGGAATACTGTTATCAAGTTGACAAACATCTTTTGTAAAAGGTTGAATGGGGATATGTATATAAATTTCGAAAAGTATTTTCCCGAAGAACAAAGGAACGTTGCATTATGGCAAACGGTAGTATTCACTTCGGGTTCAATATGCTTATTAGTTTTATCCCGTGCAATAGAAGGTAGGGAATCCCAAATGTTCTACGGAACAAGAAAGATTGGATTAACAGGGGCTATACCACAACAAGGGGGTTTGCAATAATGCCAATAGAATTAACAACCGATACTATACTAATCATAGCTAATATTGTTATTATCTTGGTAGGGGGGACGGTAGCTTTTATACTTACAAGAAGGAAAAGAAAAAGGGCTAAGTTAATGCAAGGGCAAGATACCGTTGAAACTATGCCAATGGCGGAAGAAATACCGAAGGGCAAGAAACAACAAGTTATTGGGACGGTTCCCGTTAAGATAATAAAGAAGCGTGGGGATACCCTTTTAATACAAAATACAAAAGGGACAATCAAGAAGGCGGACCCGCAAGGCGAACTTAAGATTCTGTTTATTAGCAAGGACCAACAATTAGACAAATTCGATTTTACCAAGATAAATAGAGAAGGGGAAGTTATCCTTATGGAAGGGTCCGACGGACAATTATCCTATGCGGATATTGACAAAGACAAAGTAACTTCAAGCGGGGAAGGTATGCTTAGGGACGGCTACTATCTTAACCAACGTTTCGTTGACGAAGCTTTTCCAATCAATAAGGATTCTTGGGCTAAATGGGTTCCGCTTATAGTTGTATTCTTTGCAATTATAGGAATAGGAATTTCTTCTTATCTTACTTACAACTATTACAAGGAATTAAACAAGGGTTATTCCGATATGTCCGAAGCCAACGCCGAAGCAATAACCCAAGCGACGCAATCAATGGAACGTATAGCAAGAAGCCTTGAAATAGCTACCGAAAACCAAAAGGGGATAGAACAAGCTTATAGGGAACTTATAGCCGAATTAAAAGGGGTGACTTGAAATATCCCAATTTTTCGAACAACTGAAAGCTAAGGATAGATACAAGAACCTTATAGTCGAAACTATCCAAGACGGCAAGAACAATTTCACGAACTTGGAATATTCCAAGTTCAAGAACTCCGTCATTATGTTGGAATGTCTTATGGATTCTTACAAAGAAGACCCTACGTTTTTGGAAGTTATCAAGAAGATACAAATAGATTTCAGCGTCAAATCGGGAAACAGTTTATCCGAATCTATTCAAGGAATAAAGTCTTCTTCAAAAGAAGACGTCATAGACTATTTTAGAAATTGGTTCAAGGCATTGGTCAACCTTGCAACAAGAACCGTTTTCAGTTCAAGAATGACTTCCGTAGATATTAACTTAGGGGAAGTTATGGATATATGGCGGGAAATGGCGGGTATGAAAAAAGAAGAATTTGAAAGCGACCTTGTAGCCAAGTCATTTATAGACTTCGAGCAAGAAGTAGGTTCAAGTAGTGATTGAATGGACGAAAACTTTTTATTTGACAAAAATATTTTTACCAAGCTTTTTTCGGCTATGGTTAAGCATAGCCCTTATTCCGCCCCCTATATGTTCTACTTGCAAAAAAGGGCGGTGTTCAAATACAACTTCCAAGCAATAATAGGCGAACAAGGTTCGGGAAAAAGTTATTGGGCAATAATCGAAGCTATGGCGTTGGACCCGACCTTTGACATTTCAAGGATAATATTTTCTTCTATGAACTTCTTGGACGTCTTGGACCAACTGGAAGATAGGACCATGAAGGGAAGGAATATTTTATGGGACGACGCAGGGGTCGGATTGCCAAGCGACGAATGGTATTCAATAAGCAACCGTGTTATTAGGTTGGTCCAACAAACAGTTCGAACGTTACACCCGACTATCAAGTTTACAATGCCCGACATCAAATATATAGACGCTACCCAACGAAGGACCGTAACTTGTATATTGGATTGTAGAAGGGATACGCTTAACAAAACCAAGATTAGGATTTACACTCAAAAGAGAATTAGAATAATGGATAAAAGCTATCATAGGAAATTTGTTTTCAGAATAGGAAACATGGATATGTCGTTAGGGGAAATGCGTATCCAACACTTGCCCCAAGATAGTTTTCCGCCTTTGTTAAACCAATACGAAGAACTTCAAAGGAAATTCAAGTTTGAAACAAGAAAGAAGCTTAAGAAATTACTTGAAGGTATGAGAGAAGAAGGCTTAACCACAACGGCAATAGACGATTACAATACTGTTTCCTTATCTGATATGGAAAAGAAATTAGTCTTTGATATTTATGAATCTGTTTTCAAGAACACGGACCATTACTTGAACAACAAAAGAAGGATAGATATAGACAAAATAATGTTGGAACATAAGGTATCTAAGCAAGTAGCCCGTGCGGTTGAAAGATACCATTCTAAAAACATGACGCCCAAATTGGTTAAGCAAGACTTGATGATAGAATCAATAAGTAATTAATAGTCGGGAAGCAAATATTTATATAGGTATCCATGACTTCAAAATCCTATTTGGAAAGTGAGAAAAAGAGATTGGAAAATACCTTAAAGCGTGAAAACCTAACGGAAACACAACGGGAAGCTACCGAACGGGAATTAAAATTTACAAACATAGCGTTGGGTTCAAGCCCTTCTTCTCAAGGAATTTCTGTTACACCCGCTTCAAGCGGTTCAAATGTTATTATTGATTCTTCGGGTCGCCAACATATAATTCTTGAATCGGGGGAAGTAGCCCACGAATTAAGGACGGGGGAAGGGAATTTTATAACTCTTAGGGGGCAATCTGGATACCAAGAAGACTTTAAGCCCGAAATGTTTAAGGGGATAAAACAAGAAATAACGCCTTCGGGTATAAAAACTACTTATATGTCAACTTCGGGCGTCATTTCCCAACAAACAGTTAAGGCTTCCGAAGGAAAAATTTACAATGTTGACTTGATAAAACAACAAGCCCAAAAGCAAGGATTAACTGTTTATGAGCAAGACGGCAAGGTCATAGTAGAATCAAATCCCAAATATGTAGTTGAAGGAAAAGCAGTTTCCCCAACCGAAGCGGGAAAAACATTATTGGACCGTGAAAGAATTTTAAAGGAACAACAAAGAAGGAAACAGATAGTCCAATCATTCAACGAAGGGATACAAAGGGAAATGCAAGAAGGAAATCTTAGGGAAGAAACAGAACCCGACTTGTCAACCCGTGAACTTCTTATAGAAGAATATAAAATGGAAATAATGGAAGGGATAGAACAAGGCGAATTTTTGCCTACAATAATAGGGGGATTCGGGACAAGGATAACACCGAAGGACCCGTTCGGTCTAAGGACACTAACGCATTTAGGGGCGGGTGTAATAAGGGGGGATAGTGCCGTTGAAATCAAAGCCGACCTTGATAAGATAACTATGGAAGGGGTCGAATGGTGGGCGGGTCAAACATTGGACGAAGCGGGTAACATAAGAAAACCAATACCTTATTTTATAGATACAATCCCTAAAACTGTTACTGGAAAAGGGGCTATTCTCTTAGGGGCGGGGGCTTTAGGTAGTGCGGGTCTTGAATGGGCTTCGCCAGTTTTGGGCAAGGTCCCATTGGTTGCCGAAACGGGACAATTTCTAATTTCTCACCCGTCCGTAACAAAAGGTCTTATTTATGGTGTCCCGACCGCAATAGAAAGCTTTAAGGTCGGAAAAATGATACAACAAGGAAAATTACCCGAAGATATAGTTGCAAGTGTTGGGGAAGATGTTTTATATATGGGTTTTTTTAGTGCGGGATTCCAAGAAGGCAAAAAGTTATATGATGTTGTTAGGACGGCGGGAACCAAGAATATACCGACTAAACAATTTTTTGAACCCGAAATTATTTCGGGGGAACAAACTTTTCCATTGGCGGGGGAACATCTTTCAATGGTTGATAGGGCAAGATTACACCAAGAACAATTTCTTAAACAAAGTCCTATGAGATTGCCCGAAGGGGAAGTTATCGGAATCCATGCTACTAACGTCGATTTATTCAAAGAAGGCAAGTTTGTAGTTAACCCTAAATATTTCGATTCAGAATTGCCTATTCTTTACGTCGCCCCTTCGGGGTCGCCACGATTTGCGGGTTTAAGTTCCCAACCTTCCGTTAAGATATTCGGGTCAAACATAGACGATATGTTTGGGGGACGTCCGACCTTTTACGGTCTTAAGCCAATAGACCCGAAGGTTCAAATAAACTTGGCGGAAAAGATACCCGATATTCCAAGTAAACCGTTGGGTTGGAAATTCACGGACCCAACAACTCAAGGGGTTATTCAAGTAGCGGGTATGAAAGCCGAAAGTGAAGGGGGATTTATTGCGGGAACTACTTTCGTTAATCCCGAAATGAAATATAGTGTTGATATATTCGGTCGCCGTGTCCCGATAATTACCGCCGAAGCGGTTAAAGGTGTTGAATCGGTTGGTAATATGCCGTCTATTGACATTAACCCGTTGAAAATGGGGACCGTCCCGATTTACGAAGAATTAGGTATTTCAAGAACTATTTCGCTTATAAGTCCCGAAAGTGCCGTTGCGGTAAGTCTTTCAAATATAGAAGGTCGCCCATCTTCCCAAGCTAAGGTTGTTGATTCGGCGGTCATAAGTCCAACTATTTCTTCGCCGTCAATACCCGATATAGGCTTATCGTTTTCGGGACTTGCTTCTTCTTTTGAATTTGATGTTCCAAGTTCGCCCCCCCCAAGTCCGCCTTCTTCAAGTTATTATCCCCCAGTAGAACCGCCTTATTATCCGCCTATTAGTCCGCCTTCAAGTCCGCCAAGCTTACCGCCTTCGTTACCGCCAAGCCTTCCCCCAGTTAGTCCGCCTTCAAGTCCGCCCGATATACCCGAACTATTTGCAACTCAAAAAGGCAAAAAAAGTAAGGGAATTAGAAGTTGGAACTTCAACGTAGATTTGGGATATGCCCCCGACTTGGGAAGTCTATTAAGCGGAAGAATGGGTTCCATAAATCCCGACAAAATATTTAGCGGTGTAGAAGTAAGACCGATTCCTATACCAAAATTCAAGGGGGTTAATATATGATTAGGGACTACATAGCCGTGTTTTCAATGTCCTTTGTATTCTTGGTTGCAAGTCTTGTTTCAAGCTTTGTTTTCCATATATTCATAAATAACTTGGTTGACAATATCGGGACCCTTGATTTAGGGGTTGACTATACCGACTTGATTACCATTTACAACGAAAAGTTTGCCTTGCTAACGAACACAATCCAGTTAGTCGGTATCTTTTCTATATTCGGGATTATGATAACTTCGGCGTTACTTGTTACAAGGGTTAGAATGTCGCCGTTGGCTTTGCCCTTTGCGGTCATAATCTATTTCATAGGAATATTTATTTCAATGGCGTTTTCAAACAGTTACGCCTATATGTTAACAGAATTACAAGAATACGACGCCACGTTTTCAGTAAACAGTTATTTTGATTGGATTGGGTTGCATTTGCCCTATATTACTGGAATAATCGGGGGCGTATTAATGATTCTTGCTTATGCGAAATCCCCCCACAAGGGGGGTCAATCAATCGGGGGTCTTGAAGTTGGATAGTAAAAAAGTATTGTTTTTACTGATAGTTTTATTCAGTTTGGTAGTGGTAACTAACCAAGATGTCTATGCCGAATATGATAGAAATTTCATTACACCCGATTACGAAATGACTTTGATAGAAAATACCGACAACTGTTTTATAGATTGCTACGCTATTGTTGATGTCTATAACCCTTCGACAACCAAAACTATTTCTACCGTAACAGTTAAGAAAATCGACTTGCTTCTTTTTGAAATTCCTTTGGGGGAAGAAAAGGAAATGTCCTTTGATTTTGTAAAAGAAAAACCTACCCAAGCGGGATTGAATGACTATGATATTTACAGATTGGTAAATCAAAGCTATTGGATTGACGTCCCCGAATACCAACTTAAAGAAGTTTGCGAAGACGTCCCGAAGAACGGGACCTTCGAAGCGGGGAAGGTATGCCACGAAGAAAATATTTATGTGGGTAGCCACAAGGAATTAAAGACAAAAGAGAGTTGGGTTAAGTTCGACTATGAAAGTTTGTATGAACTTAAACCACAAGAAACTTGGCGGTTGAAGGTAGTAGGTCACAAGAAGCCGACATTGGGAAATAACAATGTCGATTGGTTGGTTGACTTTATGGGATATTCCCCAAGTTGGGCATGGTGGAATAGCAGTTTTGACTATAAGAAGAACATAAACATAACCAACCCCGACGACGAACCCTTGATAAAATACCACACCGTCAATTTTACAATGGACACCGCCACTTTGATAACGGCGGGTAAAATGAAATCTGATTGTTCCGATTTGAGAATAGTTTACGCCGACACTACCGAACTTAACAGAACCTTCTTAAACAATACATTCTTGGGAACAACTGGGGGTTGCAACGACGCCAATACGGTAGTGTTCTTTATGACCCAAGCCAACATATCCGCAACTTCGGAAGACACAACCAACTATTACGTTTATTACGGCTATTCGGACGCCGACAACGAACCAAATAATACTATGGGCGTGTTCTTGTTGTATGACGATTTTAATGGGGCAAGTCTTGATAGTGCATGGCAAGAAAAAGGAACTTGCGGGGTTGACGGGGCGGTTCATAGCCTTAAAGTATCAAGCAATTCCGACGCTTGTCAAAGGAATTTTGATGTAGGGGGTGTTGTGCTTCCAAACTATGTTTCTTATTGGAACTGGACTTTGACGGGAACCGACGGGAATAACAATTTTATAGGTGTTAATGTTTCAGCTATGGAAACGGCGTTAGGATATTGGGAAATTTCAAACATGACCTACCAAGAAAAGGGGTCAATAGAAGGTAGCAAATTTTTCCAAATCTATAATACAAGTTCCAATATCGTGAAAGAAAACGCTACGGGATTCGTTCAAAATGGTTGGTATGCCATGAAAACAATTCATACACATTCTAACGGGGAATTTGTCACTTCTTACAACGGGAATAATATAGTATGGTCTTCCAAAAATTATTATTCTTCGGGAAAAGAAAACACAATCACTTACGGTTATAGGGTTGATTTCAACCGTGCAAATGCTTATGTTGATAATGTCCTTGTTATGAGATACCAAGACGGAAGTCAACCCGTGTTAAGCTTAGGCGACGAAGAAAACCAAGCGGGGGGTCCCGACGTTACAAGCCCCTATTGGTCCAATGTATTGGAAGGAAAAGGCGACCCGTCAACTTATCCAAATTCGGGGGACCCGCAAGATTACGGCTTCCAAGTGACCTTTCAAGATGAAACGGGCATGGAAAACGTAACTTTCATACATAACGAAACTGGATTTTGGCAAGAAGACTTATGTTCAAATAGCGGTAGCGTATATTATTATAATATAACTTCTATGGCGGTCGGGATTGTAAACTATACATTCGTGGGTTATGACACTTCGGGGAATAGCAATTCAACCGAATACTACACCTTCGAAGTCGTAAAAGGTCAACCTTATTATGAAATAACGGGTTCGGTCCCGCATGGGGCATTTGATAAGGTCTATGGTCAACAAGCCCAAATATGGGTTGGCGACTATGGGGATAATGACGGGGACGCCGACATAACCTATTATTTATATAGGAACGGGACCGAAATAGCGGGGTTGTATGATTCAACCACAATTTTAAAGGCGGGAATATGGAACTACACCGCAACCAATACCGTAGGTCAAAACTACACGGTAGCGACCGCCGACGTCACACGCCAAATAGTTACTATTAGCCAAGCTACCCCAAACGTCACAATCAACGCAACGAACGGGACTTATCCGATTGGTCAACCTATTTATTACGGTATCCAAAGCCTATACAACCAGTTAAGCGGGGGTATCCTATACAACGGGACGCCGTTCGCCAACAACACCGACCCGTCGTTAGGCGTCGGTATGTGGAACATAACCGCCTATGCTTCGGGAAATGAGAACTATACATTCTTTGCAAACACCACTTGGGTAAATTCAAGCCATGCGGTAGGCGACGACTTGTTTAATGTAACAAGCGTAGTTTATAGCGAGTTTGTAAATGAAACGGGAACTTACAACTACGAAACTACCATTTTTTACAATAAGTGGTATATTGACGATTTAAATTCTTCTTTGATTTGGAACGGGACCGAATACCCCGCAACCGAAATATTTTCGAACACTACCCACTATATATTTAACAGAAGCTTTATAGGACCCTTGCTATCTGAAAACAACACGGAAGTATCCCTTAACTTCAACAACACCTTCCATTTCTTGCTTAACGACACGACTACGGAAATAGCCGACGATAGCTATACCCAAAACATAACCTACGCCTATTACATTGATTCGTTAGACACCGATTCGGCTAACTATGTTGAAGGGGAAGACGCCGACCTTGAACTTTATGTTGTTGACTTGGTCGGAAGGGCTAACCTAACCGCCAATTTCACTTTCTATTACAACGGTAGCTACTACGATACCGAAAATACAAGTTCATACACAAATGTAGGGGGGTTGAAACTATACGAAGCCACTTTTAACACTTTGTCAAACACCAACAACACCGAAACAAAGAACATCATAGGCAACCTAACCATAAGATACAACGGTAGCAGTAGGGTATTGGGCGAAACTGATTCGGCTACCGTGTATAAAATGATTATAACGGAGTGCGGTAACATAACAAATTCAACAACCGTAACAGTTTCTTATTACAATGAACTTGATTTTACCGCAAGGAACGGGTCGTTGGGATTGATTAGGTTCTTGTTAACAAGCGGCGAAGTAACAAGGGAATACGCATTTGAAAACACAACCGCCAATTATAGTCATTCATTTTGTATTTATCCTTCTTGGGCTAACCATGACGCTTCTATCTATTTGGAATACGAGGACACCGACACGCCAAGAAGACCTTACTACATAGTCAACACAACCTTAAGCGACGACCCCGAAACAATAAAGGCGTTCTTGCTTAATGATACCTACGCCTACTATACAAACATCTACCTTTATGATGAAAATGGGGCAACCATGCCCCAATATTATATTAGGATACTAAAATACAACCCCGACATTGACGCAAGTGAAACCTTGTTTATCGGTAGAACCGACGATTCGGGGATATTTGCAACATTCTTAAGACCGTTGGAACAAGCCTATTCTTATGTTGTCACGGATTCGTCGGGCGAAATAATCTATCAAACAGAACAAGAAGTAATAACTTGCATAAGCGGGACGTGTCCGCCTTATGAGAAGCATATTTACGTTGACCCTTCGGAACTTGATAGTTTGAATATCGGGGACATTCAAGCAATCTATGACTTCAACGAAACAACTTCTACCCTTACAATGACAATTTCAGATTCAAGCGGATTGGCTACGGAACTATGGGTTAGCATAGACGAAGTGGGGGACTTCGGAAGAAGGACCAATTACTTTAACCAAACTTATGAGAGTTCAACCCTTGCATTTTCGGAAGTAATGCCGAACACTACCGAAGAATACGAAGTTAGGGTATGGGTAAAGGAGTTTGACAAATGGTATCCGTTGATAACAAGGCCCATAACAATGGAAAACATCATGGCGTTGGGTATTCTTGGGATACTGATAGCCTTTGTTTTGACCTTATCCCTTGAAGTCGGGGGGTTGGTATTGGGCGGACCCGTTCTTGGATTGGTAGGGGTAGGCGGGGGATTGGCAATATCAAGGCTATTTAACTTGATACCCTTGCCGTTTGTAGGGTTGTATTCGGTGTTATTTGTTGTCGGCATGATAATATATTTATTGGCAAAGGGGGATTGAATGGATTTAAAAAGCATGATGTTCGGATTGGTTTTTATAACAATGCTATTCATAGCCTTAAACTTGGCTTTCAATGTCCCGACTAAAAGCTATATGTCCGACGAAGACCTTCAAAATTTGGAAGACTTGGGAAAACAGTATGTAGGGGAAGCCAAGCCGTCGTTCTTCGGTCAAATATACTTTTTCGTAAATTCATTTTGGACTATCATTAAAACCACTTTCAACTTTTTGACATTCGGGTTAAGCAAACTTATCTACGACGTAGCGGGTATTTTAGGCGTCCCGACAATAATAACTTCGTTGTTCGTCGGGGTCGTCATATATATATTGGCTATGGTCGTCTTGGATAAGTTGCGGGGGGGATAACATGGTAAACATGACAAATTCAAGCTTAAACCAACCTTACCCAATCTTTAACATATCCGAAGCCGTGACCAACGGGCAATTCGAAACATTTTTTACAATGACAAATAGTTTTATGGGCTATTTGCCTTTTAGGATTGTTATGTTGGCGTTGGTTGTCGTGTTTTATCAGATTGGGGTATGGGTCCAACCGCAAACATCACGCTTCAAGATATTTTCCTTTGCGGGTATATCCGTAACAATCCTAATAGGTATTCTATCCTTCGGGGGATTCTTGCCTATAACGGACGCTATACCTTACGCCATTCTATCTTCTATTGCGTGGTTCATGGGAAAAGGTGATTAGCTAATGGATAGGATAGAAGAAATCCTAACAAAGAAACTTAACAAGATAAGGAGAGATTTAGATTGCAATATAAACCAGTTAAACAGAAACGAAAAGCAGTTATTGGCTAAGGAAATATCCCACAAATTCAGAATAAGCAAGAAGGAAGCCTACGTTTTCATTGACGACTTATAAATTGGGATTATAACCTTTATTAAACTTTTTTTGATATTTTTTATCAAATTCTAAAAAATATTTATCCAATACATTAAATACCCCTTTTTCGCAATCTTCAAGTTCTTTATGTAAATTGTCCATTGAACCTTTTAACGTCCCGTTGGCAAAATGCGAAGTAATTAACATATAAAATTTTGTAAAAGGTTCTCTTATCTTTATTCCTAATGTTGCTTCGTCCATAACTATTATTTGTTTTAACAGGTCTTAAATGAGATACCCTTAAGGTATATCCCTTCTCTTACCCAATTATTAATTGATAAATATGGCAAGAAAAGGAGGACAATCAGTTAGTAAATCCATGAGAGATTTATTTACTGGATTAGCTATGGTTGGTGTAGTCCTTGCAATGGTGTTATTCGTAACATTTACATTGGAAGAACAGGCGGTTAGCCAATACATCAGCGTAAACAGTTTAGACAACGAAACCTATTGTGATACATTGGACGGAACCCCATGTGCAAGTATCCGTGACGGGTTCGATACCGCCGAAGACTTGATTTCAATGGGTCTTGGTCTATTAGGGTTGATAGCAATAATCCTTGTATTCATAGGATACGTGCTACCAGTAATTCAGAGAATCATGTAA
>Ga0180432_10005369_pt1 | contig 17093 bp, 9 predicted proteins | sample SS_ome_10_FD_132414 | JGI IMG/M metagenome (GOLD analysis project Ga0180432, IMG submission 132414) | Hypersaline lake sediment archaeal communities from the Salton Sea, California, USA - SS_1_MS_2 metaG | ecosystem: Environmental > Aquatic > Non-marine Saline and Alkaline > Hypersaline >...
CATTCGATCTTCATCTTGTTCCCCTCGATTTCATCCTGCTTCTCCCGCTTTTTCTGAAGTTCGATCTCGTAAAGGTGTGATTTCAGGATCCGCATGGCATTCTCCCTGTTTTTCAGCTGGGAACGGGTTTCCGTATTGTCCACGGTGATCCCGGTGGGAAGGTGTTTAACCCGGACACCGGTTTCCACCTTATTGACATTCTGTCCTCCTGCCCCGCTGGAGCGGAAAGTATCCCACTCAAGATCTGTGGGATTGATGACCACTTCGATGGATTCGTCCGCGATGGGGGTGACAAAAACCGAAGCAAATGAGGTATGGCGCCTCTTGTTGGAATCGAACGGGGAAATCCTCACCAGGCGGTGAACCCCGGTTTCGCTTTTCAGAAAGCCATAGGCATATTCTCCCGAAAATTCAAGGGTTACCGACTTGATCCCTGCCTCATCGCCCTGGACCATATGAAGTTCCCGCACGTTGTAATCGTGCTTCTCTCCATAGCGGATGTACATCCGCATAAGCATTTCGGCCCAGTCCTGGCTTTCCGTGCCTCCTGCCCCGGAATTGATCTTCAAAATGGCCCCCAGGCTGTCCTCTTCGTTTCGCAGCATGTTCTTTGATTCCAGATCCTCGGTAAGCGCGAGGGCTTTCCGGTAATGCTCATCCACCTCCTCATCGGTGGCTTCCCCGGCCTCCAGGAATTCAAAAAGGACGTTCAGATCTTCCACAGCGGTTTTGACCTTGTCGTACCCTTCCACCCATCCTTTCAGTCTGGCAATCCTCCGGAGCTGGTCCTCCGCAGATTTGGGATCATTCCAGAAATCAGGATCCTGTGTTTTTTGCTCTTCTTCTGCTATCTGACTGGTTTTGCCTTCAACGTCAAAGATGCCTCCTTAACGCATCCAGGCGTCCATTCAGTTCTTTGATCTGGTCGGATGTGATCATCATTCGCAAATTTGCTGCAAAGATATAAACAAATCTGTACTTAATGGATTGACCATCCTCAGGGGCAAACCTATTCATTCATCTGCAGGATCCGGTAGACAAGTTCGGATTCAAAGCCACGCTGGGATGCGAATCGTAACAGTTTGGCTTTCCTGGCATATGCATTGGTCTCTTTCAGGGTGGCTGATTTCTGTTCGATCAGTTCCCGGCAGGTTTGAAAATAGGCTTCCTCATCGATCTGGTCCAGGGCAGCCTGAATGGCATCTTCCGGTATTCCCTTCTGCCTCAGGGCATATCGTATTTTGATCCTGCCCCATCGGTTGAACCTGAATTTGTCCTTTACGAAAAAGGAAGCATACCGCCGGTCATCCAGGAACTTTTCCTGTTCCAGTTTCCGGATGATCTTCCCCGCATCCTGCCGGCTTACCTCCCAATCCGAGAGTTTCTGAACAATGTATTGTGTGTTTCTTTCCCGGCTGCTGCATAGTGTGGCTGCCCGCTGCAGGGCTTCTTTATATTCCATGTGGTTCCCGGGTTACTTGTACAAATCGTTCTTTTTCATGAATGTCTTTCAGCACGGTTACATTCCTGAAACCGGCATTTTTAAAAACCCTGGCTGTTTCATTTCCCAGTTGTTCGTTGATCTCCACCCACAGACTCCCTCTGGCACCCAGGTGAACGGCCGCAAAACCGGCAATTCTTCTGTAGAAAACCAGGGGATCCTTATCGGTTACAAACAATGCATGTCCCGGTTCAAACTGAAGCACATTGGCCTGCATGGTTGTTCGCTGGCTTTGCAGCACATAGGGGGGATTGCTGACAATCAGATCGAAATCCATACCGTCCTCTTCCGGAAATTCCCTGAGGATATCCCCTTCGATCCAGCTAATTGAAAGTCCGGTATGCCTGGCATTTTCCCGGGCCACATTCAGTGCCTCCCGGCTGGCATCCAGTCCGAATACATCAGAACGTGGAAAATAATTTTTTAATGCCAGGGCAATACAGCCTGAACCGGTTCCGATATCCAGCACACGTTCAGGTGGATCTTCCATTTGACCGATGATCCTGAAGACCATCTCCTCTGTTTCAGGCCTGGGAATGAGCACATGTTCATTGAGATGGATCTTCAGCTCGCAGAAATGGGTATAGCCCAGGATGTACTGAATCGGTCTTTGTGTATGTATTTCAGATACAATTTTATTAATTTGTGCGATGGCACGGGATCCGGGTTTCAGGTCCGGCTCCCTGACCGGTGCTGAAAGTTCATAACCGAGATGTTCCAGGATCAGCCGAATAAGCGATGTTGCTTCACCATCAGGATAGATCCCGCGAAGCTCCCGGTACAGATAGCTTCTGGTTTGATGCAGCGATGCATTGGGCTTAAGCATGATTCAAAATTAATAATTAAGCAGGTTCCTGTTGGAAGCAAACGATGAAATATACATGCACCGTTGCCTGGAGCTCGCCAGGAAAGGATTGGGGCTGACCCGGACCAATCCCCTGGTGGGTTGTGTGATCGTACACCATGACCGCATTATCGGGGAGGGATACCACCATGAGTTCGGGGGGCCGCATGCAGAGGTTAATGCCATTCGTTCTGTGAAGGATCCATCCCTGCTTGCAGAAGCTACCCTTTATGCAAACCTGGAGCCCTGCGCCCATCACGGAAAAACCCCGCCATGTTCCATGCTCATCCACCAGAGAGGGATTCGGAGGGTGGTGATCTCCAACATTGATCCTTTTCCCCGTGTGGATGGCCGGGGAGTCCGCTACCTCAGGGATAAGGGGGTAAAGGTGGAGACCGGCTGCCTGGAACAGGAGGGATATTACCTGAACCGGCGATTCTTTACATACCATCAGAAGAGACGGCCTTACGTGATCCTGAAATGGGCACAGACCATGGACGGGTTTATAGACCTGTTGAGGGAACCCGGTGACCCCATCGGGACGAACTGGATAACAGATGAAATCAGCAGGACCCTTGTTCACAAGTGGAGATCGGAGGAAGCGGGGATCATGGTGGGGACCAACACCGTGGTAAAGGATAATCCCAGGCTGAATATCAGAAGATGGACGGGTGATCCTCCGGTAAGAATCACCATGGACAGGAATGGCAGGATTTTTGAAGGTTCTCATATACTGGATGGTTCCCGGGAAACCATTGTTTTCACGGGGGTGCCGGGTAAATATTCCGGGAAAACGCGGAGTATCCATATGGATTCATCTTACGCTCTGGAGGATCTGCTCGAGGAACTGGCGGACCAGAAAATCATTTCTCTGTTCGTGGAAGGGGGAGCGAGCCTGCTCGAATCCTTTCTTGATTCAGGATTATGGGATGAGGCCAGGGTTTTTACCGGGAACCGGTCCTTCAGCCAGGGTGTTCGTGCACCCGGAATGGAGGATTCACCTGATGAAACCATTTTTTTCAATGATACCAGGCTGGAACTGTTCAGGAACAGGAAGGAACCTGTTCATTGAAGATAGTTGATCATTCATGAACAGATTCTTTATATTTGTCTAAAAAGGAAAGCATTAGGTAACTTTCAGGGAGACGGAGCGTAAAACCATTTAAATTTTACACCATGACAAGTCGAGTTGTATTCATACTGATCCTGATCCCGTTGCTGGGCACACAGCTCTTGTTCGCTCAATCGGCCAGGCAGTACTACAAAGCAGGTGAGGAGTTCTTTGATAACATGAACTACAGGGATGCCATAGAGCAGTATACGAAAGCCGTGGAAATTGATCCGGATTACGATAAAGCCTATATCCAGCGTGCAAATGCATATGCGAGGCTGAATGATTATGAGAATGCTGCGACCGATTATGACCGGGCCATTGTTTTCAATGAAAAAGAGGCAGAACTGTATTACCTGTCGGGATACGCATATCACAGGCAGGGCAAGAACGGCATTGCATTGACCAAGCTGAATAATGCCATCGAGATGAAGCGGAATTACCTGGAGGCCTACCAGGTCAGGTCTGTGGTGTATATCGAGATGAAGCGTTACCAGGAAGCCCTGGAGGATTGCCAGAAATGTCTCAGGCTGAAAGAGGATGAAAAGGGATTTCATAACCTGGCAAAGGTGTATGAAAAGCTTGAAATGTACGATGAGGCTGAAAATGCATACCGCAGTTCCATCAGAAAGAACAGGCGTGTGATTGACACTCATTTTGCGCTTGCCAGCCTGCTTTTCAAAAGGCAGAAATACACCGAAGCCTATCAGTCGGTAACGCAGATGCTTGAACTGGATCCCAAAAACCTGGAGGGATTGATCCTTAAGAGCAGGATCCTTTCCGCACAGCAGAATTATCCCAAGGCCATCGAAGAGCTTTCCCTTGCATCCATTGAATATCCCGATGAACCCGTGATCTACATGTACCGTGGGGATTATTATATGCTGATGAATCAGGCAGCGTTCTCGATCATCGATTACACGAAGGTGATCGAGCTGAACCCGGAAATGGCAGAGGTCTATTATAAGCGGGCAGGTGCCTATGAAGCGATCAGGGATTATGAAAAAGCCCTGGCGGACTATGAAAAGCTGCTGGCCATGTCAAAATATGACGGTACAGCCCAGCGGCTCCATGAACAGGCTACCATACGCATGTTTGAGTTGAACAGGGAGGAGAATAAACCCCTGGTTACACTTGTAAAACCGGAATCGAGAAGCGACAACAGTGTGGATGTTCCCAGGGGAACCGAGGTGATCGCACTGACAGGACTTATCAGGGATGAAAGTGATATCAAAACATTGCAGGTGAATAATTTCACTGTTCCCGTGGAAAAGACCGAAGAGGGATATGAATTCCTTGCCAGTGTGAATGTAAAGGATACCGATCAGATTACTGTTCAGGTTTCGGATGTGTATGATAACGCTGAGACAGCCATATTCACGCTCAGACGAACCGAGGTTGATCCTCCTTCGGTGCAGATCATTGCACCATATGGGTCTGACAACAACATTCTCTATCTGGACAGCGATGAACCCATTATCTACATCGAGGGCAGGGCGGAGGATGAAAGCCGGATCAGCAACATATACATTGACAGTGTTTCGGCCAGCTATATCCCCAGTGACATCAATCCTTCCTTCTCGGCCATGGTCCGCGTTGAGAACAAAAGCCGGATCACCGTACAGGCGGAGGATGAATACGGCAACCGGTCGGAATCGGTATTCACCCTGAACCGTGATGCGCAGAGCTTTGGCAATAACCCCATGGGCAAAACATGGGCCATATTTATCGAGAATTCCAACTATGAATTGTTTGCCAGCCTGGAGGGTCCCACCAAGGATATTACCCTGATGAAGGCAGCCCTGGCCAGATACCAGATCCATAATTTCATCCATAAAAAGGACATGACCAAGCAGGAACTTGAACGCTTCTTTGCCATCGAGCTTCGGGACCTGATCCGGAGCAACCGGGTCAATTCCATTTTGGTATGGTATGCAGGTCACGGAAAATTTATCAACGAAACGGGTTACTGGATCCCGGTGGATGCCAGCAGGGATGACGAATTCACCTATTTCAACATCAATGCACTGAAAGCATCCATGCAGTCCTATCCCGATTTTGTGAACCATACCCTGGTGGTCACCGATGCCTGCGAATCCGGTCCCACCTTTTATCAGGCCATGAGGTCAGGACTGCAGGAACGGAATTGCGACGACTGGGAAGCTACCCGGTTCAAGTCCTCCCAGGTATTCTCCTCGGCAGGTTATGAGCTTGCGGTGGACGACAGCCAGTTTACCCGTACTTTTGCCAACGTACTGGCCAACAATCCGAATGAATGTGTACCCATAGAAAACATCGTCCAGAAGGTGACAACCGCGGTGGTGAACAACAACCAGCAGAAACCGCAGTTTGGCAAGATCGCAGGACTGGAAGATGAAAACGGTACATTCTTCTTCATTCCAAAAGATTATTAAACCAATGATCAGACATCGTGTTGCAGGTGCAATTCGTCTACCGCTGGGTGGACGAATTGTTTTTTTATGGCTTGCCATCTTTCCTTCCATCGTGCAGGGTCAGCAGCTCTTTTTTGACCAGTTCTCCGTTTCGGAAGGGCTGGCCCAATCTACCGTATTTAAAGTCATCCAGGACAGCCGGGATATATTCTGGCTGGGCACGCAGGCAGGGGTTTCCATGTTCGATGGTGTGGAATTTGTCAATTATACCGCTGAAGACGGACTGGCAGCCAATGGAGTTCGTGCCATATGCGAAGACCTGCAGGGGAATATCTGGTTCGGTCACGACGGGGGCGGGGTATCAAGATATGACGGAAATGGTTTTGTATCCGTTGCAAATATGGATGAATTTTTGAACTCGGACATCACCTCCATCCTGCTGGATTCTGCCGGTCATCTCTGGTTTACCACCGATGGTTCAGGGGTTATTGAGTTGAGGAATCCGGGGGTGGCCCCCGGGCAGATGGATTTTAAGCAATATTCGGGAAGGGTCCTTTCTGACAGGGTTTTTGGCGGACATGTGGACCGCGGGGGAATGCTCTATTTTGTGGCGGATATCAACGTAAAGTATTACCGGAAGGACAGTGCAAGGTTTGATAACCTTTTACTGAAAGGGATCCCCCGGTACTTTGCCACCACCTCCATCCTGGTGGATCGAAGGGGAAATGTCTGGTTCGGAAAACATAACGGTGGATTGTACCGCTATGATCCTGAAATGGATAGCTCGGAGATGTATGACCTGATCAAGGCGGGCCTTTCTTCCAACTGGGTAAGTACACTGTTCGAGGATAAAGAGGGAGGTATCTGGGCCGGAACCTGGGGCGGGGGAATTGCCAGGGTGAATACGAAAAATGAAATTGATCTCTACAGCGATCAGAACGGATTGCCCGGTATGAAGATATGGACCATCACGCAGGACAGGGAAGAGAATATTCTGATCGGGACCCATGAAAACGGACTTTGCGTATACAAAGGGGACCATTTCATTTCTTACTTCGAAGAGGATGGGCTGGTCAACTCCCAGGTCTGGGCCGTCATGCAGCATTCTGACGGTAACTACTGGTTCGGGACCAATGAGGGGATCTCCATCCTGGAAACCGGTAGCGGGGGACAATCGTTCAGGGATTTTCCGCGTCTGAAGGGGGCCAGGATCAGGTTTCTCCGGGAGGACAACAGTGGTACGGTCTGGATCGGGACCCTGCACCAGGGAGTCTACAGCCATGACCGGAGAGGAAGGCATTCCTTTGATCCCCTGATCAATAACAACATTAACCAGCTTCAGGTGACGGCCATGGAACTGGATGCGGAGAATAACCTCTGGGTGGGAACCCTGGATGGCCTGGTTTATTATGAAATAGATCACCGGAAGGTGGACCGTCTTACCCAGCTCAATGGCCTGCAAGGAAACGAGATCTCATCCCTGTTTGCCGATTCCGAAGACCGGATCTGGGTGGGGTCTGTGGGGAAAGGGATCACCCTTATCAGCGGAAACCAGTTTAATCAGCTGGATCCGGGATATGATTTTACTCCCCGTTGCTTTGTTGAGGACCTGGATGGAAATGTCTGGATCGGTACGGAAGGAAGGGGTCTGATCCAGTTTGATCCGCGGCTGGAAGAAGTGATCAGGACCTTTACGGTGAAAGACGGACTGCTGGCAAATCTGATCAACCAGTTGAGCTGTGACTGCTACAACAACATTTATATAGGCACAAACAAGGGATTAAATAAATATTTCAGGAGTGAGAATAAAATATATTCCTATACGCCCCGCAGTGGTTTTATCGGGATTGAAACAAAACCCAATGCATCACTGGTGGACCGGGATGGGAACATCTGGTTCGGTACCGTGGAGTGTGTCACCAGGTATTTTCCTTCGGAAGAACCAGTTAAAACCATTCAGCCGCTGACCCACATCACGGGATTCCAGGTGAACTATAAATCTTACCCGCTGGAACATAATACCAGCCTCTCATACAAGCAGAATTCAATCATATTTGATTACCGCTGTATCACATTGAATCCCGATGCGGTTCAATATCAGATCATGCTGGAGGGGGTGGATCACAACTGGCGTCCACCCGTTGAGCAGACGCGGGTGACCTATCCCGCATTACGGCATGGTAAATACAGATTCCTGGTGAAGGCGAAGAACAGCAGGGGAATATGGAACCAGGAACCGGTCTCCTTTTCGTTTATGATCCGGCCACCTTTTTATCTCACCTGGTACTTCATCCTGGCATCCATATTCACCGCCGGGTTGATCATATTTTTTTACATTAAGATCAGGGAACGGGCATTGAGACGGGAAAATATCATCCTGGAAGAGAAGGTACGGGACAGGACAGCGACGGTAGTGGCACAGAAGGAAGAAATTGCTCAGAAAAACAAGGATATTACAGACAGTATCAAGTATGCAAAACGGATCCAGTTTGCCATCTTACCGGAAGAATCTCCTTTCAGGGATACCTTCATCCTTTTTAAGCCCAAGGATATTGTCAGCGGGGATTTCTACTGGTTTACACAGATCGGGGAAAGGGAATTCTTCTCGGCCGTGGATTGTACCGGTCATGGTGTACCTGGGGCATTTATGTCCATCATCGGACACAATTCACTCACCAAGATTGTCAGGGAATACGGAATACTGGAGCCCGGAAAGATCCTTACCAAGCTCAATAAAGAGGTGATCGAGACCCTGCATCAGCGGAGTGATTCAGGTGATGTGTATGATGGAATGGATTTGGCACTGGCCTGTTATCACCGGGATACGGGATATCTGGAATACGCCGGGGCATTCAACCCGCTGTACCTGGTCAGGAATGGGGAGATCCTGGAGACAAAGGCCGACAAGGTATCCATCGGTCGGTCATCTTTCAAAACCCTGATGGAATTCACCAACCACAGGATCAAAATCAGGAAAGGTGACACGGTATACCTGTTTTCAGACGGGTATGCTGACCAGTTCGGGGGTGAGTTCATGAAAAAATTCAAATACAGGAATATGAAGGAACTGATCCTGAGAATTCAGCCTGAACCTGTGGAAAAGCAACGATCCATTCTTGATCAGACCATTGAAGAATGGAAGGGTGATGTGGAACAGCTGGATGATATCCTGGTGATAGGAAGAAGATTCTAAAGCAGCGGTTCAAGCTTACTGACAAAGGTGCTTTTTGGAACTGCCCCGACCTGTTTACCGGCCACGTCACCATTTTTGAAGAAAAGTACAGTTGGTATATTCCTGATCCCAAATCGGGCTGTAATCCCGGGATTGTTATCCACGTCTACTTTTACAACGACAACCTGGCCATCGAAATCAGCTCCGACCTCTTCCACTATGGGATCGACCATCCGGCAGGGGCCACACCACTCTGCCCAGAAATCTACAATTACCGGTTTATCTGACTTTAATACCAGTTCCTCGAAATTGCTGTCTGTTGCTTCTAAAAATGCCATCATTCAAGGTTTAAATGAATTCAAGATCGATTGTCAAAAGTAGAAAAAAAATGAATTATGCAAGATGGAATTCGAACCCGGCCTGATTTTTAAGATAGTCCATGAAATCATCGGTCAGCTCCACCTTTTTGTTCCTTGAAAAAAGATTCACTTTCATACTGCTATCGGGATCAACTACCTGGAATTTCAGGATCTTTCCGTTTTCACTGACTGTGTATCGCTCAAATTCACTGATCAGTTCACGCGAGATCTGGTTAATATCCAGGGTGATGTCTACTGATCTGACCAGTTTTTCGCGAACGTCTGCCAGCATATGTACCATTTTTATCTTCAACGAGAAGATTTTCCTGTTCGGTTCATTGCGCGGACTCCATTCATTGACTGTGGCCCGGATCATCAGAGCCACTCCCGGGCTGAAATACTGTTTGAAGTTCACATAATCATCATTCTTCAGCCGGATGTTGTAGGTATCGGTATAATCTTCCAGCTGTGCAAGCAGGTATGGTTTGTTTCTCCACTGATCAACACCATCCCTGATGGTTTTCACGATACCGCTGAATACCAGGTCGCGTCCCTTATGCTGCTGCAGGTCATTCAGCTCATGAAGCGAGGTGGTGCAGAATGAATCGATCTCAAGCTTGAACCGGTCCAGGGGATGGGCTGTCAGGTAGATTCCAATGAGTTCTTTCTCACGGGTTATTTTGTCCAGCAGATGCCATTCGTCCACAGCCGGAGGTTCGGGCCTGGAGATACTGATAGCACTCATTTCCCCGAACAGGTTCTGCTGAGGTGTGTTCCGTTCATACTGGATCTTATTGCCGTATTTGATCAGCTGCTCGATGAAGGTGGATTCTTCATCCTCGACGGTATCGATATACTGGCTCCTGGAAATGTCTTTAAAGCAGTCAAGCGCTCCTGCGATAACCAGTCCCTCGAGATTCTTCCGGTTTACCTGGCGAAGGTCATTCCGTTCCACAAAATCATAAATATCCCTGAATAGGCCGTTTTGTTTCCTTTCCTTGATGATGGTTTTCACGGCATTTTCGCCTACTCCCTTGATGGCACCAAGACCGAACCGGATGTCGCCATTGTCGTTGACGGTAAATCGAACGTTGCTTTCGTTCACATCGGGTCCCAGTACGGAAATCCCCATTCTTCTGCATTCATCCATGAAAAGACCGATCTTCTTGATATCGGCGATGTTCCTGCTCAGTACGGCAGCCATAAATTCCGCGGGATAATTGGCCTTCAGGTATGCTGTCTGGTAGGATACGTATGCATAACAGGTTGAATGGGATTTGTTGAAGGCATACTGTGCAAAAGCCTCCCAGTCGGTCCAGATCTTTTCGATCTTCTTTTTGGAAATCCCGTTTTTCTGGCACCCCTGCTCGAATTTCATTTTGAGCTCGTCCATCATCTTCTTGATCTTCTTGCCCATGGCTTTCCTCAGGGAATCGGCTTCACCCCGGCTGAATCCGGCCAGTTTTCTTGAAAGCAGCATCACCTGTTCCTGGTAAACTGTGATCCCATAGGTATCCTTCAGGTATTCTTCCATTTCGGGAAGGTCGTACTCGATTTTTTCCCTGCCGTGCTTCCTGTTAATAAAGCTCGGGATATATTCCATTGGTCCGGGCCGGTACAGGGCATTCATGGCGATAAGATCCTCAAAGCGGTTGGGAAGCAGTTCCCTCAGGTATTTCTTCATTCCGGGCGACTCGAACTGGAACAGCCCGGTGGTATCTCCCCTGGAATAGAGTTCAAAGGTAGCCTTGTTATCCATGGGGATCTGCTCAATTTCTATTTCCTTCCCCCTGGACTCGCGGATATTGATGATTGCATCTTTGATGATGGACAGGGTTTTCAGTCCCAGGAAATCCATTTTCAACATACCTACATCCTCCACATGGTGACCGTCATACTGGGTGACGAGCAGATCTGAATCTTTGGATATGCAGACCGGCAGGTGTTGGGTCAGCCTGTTGCGTCCGATGATCACGCCGCAGGCATGAAGGCCGGATTGCCGAACAGATCCTTCCAGCCTTTCAGCAATACGAAGTGTATTGGAAATGAGCGGATTGGAGGAATTCCGTTCACTTCTGAGCTCAGGTACCTCCTGGTATGCCTTCTCCAGGGTGGTTCCGGGCCTTTCAGGTACCAGCTTGGCCAGGCGGTCGGCTTCAGGGAGGGGTAGTTTCTGTATCCTGGCCACATCCCTGATGGCCATTTTTGCTGCCATGGTCCCGAAGGTGATGATATGAGCCACCTGGTCGTGTCCATATTTATCCACCACCCAATGGAGTACTTCATCCCTTCCGTCTTCGTCAAAATCAATGTCGATATCGGGCATGGAGATCCGGTCAGGATTGAGGAAACGCTCAAAAAGCAGATCAAACTGAATGGGATCAATATCGGTAATGCCCAGGCAGTAGGCCACTGCTGAACGGCGAGGTGAACCGCGACCGGGACCCACCGAAACGCCTAATTTCCTGGCAGCATTGATAAAATCCTGAACGATCAGGAAGTATCCGGGGAAACCCATACGCTGGATGGTACCCAGTTCAAAATCGAGCCGCTCCTTCAGTTCATCGGTGATCTCGGCATACCTTCTGCCCGCTCCTTCATAGGAGAGGTGTTTTAAATAATCGTCTTCATTATCAAATCCTTCAGGCAGGGGAAAATGGGGCATCACCGGCTTGGAATTCAGCTCATAGGATTCTATCTTTTCGGCAATTTCGATGGTATTGTTCAATGTCTCCGGAAGATCTGAAAAGACTTCCTTCATCTCCTCCTGGGTCTTGAACCACTCCTGCCTGGTATACCTGATGCGGGTGGGATCATCCAGGTCCTTGCCGGTACTGAGGCAGATCAGATGGTCATGTGCTTCTGCATCCTCTTTGTTGACAAAGTGTACATCATTGGTAGCCACACATTTGATGCCGTGCTTCTTACCCATTTCGAGGAGGGTCCGGTTGACGAATACCTGGTCGTCGAATACCAGTTTGTCCATCCCTGGATCATGGGTCTGGTGCCTCTGGAGTTCCAGGTAGAAATCTTCACCGAATATATCCCTGTATTCAAGGATGATCTTTTCTGCATCCTCCACCGACTGGTTCATGATGGCCTGCGGGATCTCTCCACCCAGACATGCGGAAAGACAGATAATCCCTTCATGGTATTCTTTCAACAATTCCCTGTCGATACGTGGCCTGTAATAGAATCCCTCGGTCCAGCCCAGGGAAACCAGGGTGATCAGGTTCCTGTATCCGGGCAGGTTCTTTGCCAGCAGCACGATGTGATTTGAAGTGTCCAGGTTCTTGTCCTCCTTTGTGAGCCTGGAACGGCGGGCGATGTAAGCTTCGCATCCGAGGATCGGCTTGATGCCACGTTTGGTTGCTTCTGAATGGAACTCCTTGATACCGAACATATTTCCATGATCGGTGAGGGCAACGGCCTGCATGCCATCATCAATGGCTTTTTTGAGCAGTTCCTGGATACTGGCAGCTCCGTCCAGGATGGAATATTGCGAGTGTACGTGGAGGTGACAGAATGCGGGGTGGTCCCCTTCAGAATCCGCTGAACGACCTTCCGTGCGAATCTCCCCGGTCTCTCCGGCCTGCCCTGCCTTCCGGGTCTCTCCGGCCTGATCTGTCTTCCGGGTCACTCCGGCTTTCCCTGCCTCCGGGGTCTCTCCGGCCTGATCTGTCTTCCGGGTCTCTTCAGGGCCTTTGCCCTTTTCTGACCCTTTGATTTCTTCTGACGTTTCTGTCCCTTCAGGCTCTGATTCCCATGGCGGGGTATGGATGATTCCGTAATTTCCGATCCTGTCCTGGTTCCTGGCAATAAACCGGGAGTAAAGTACCGGTGAGAAATTGATCTGCTCGGGCGTGATGATCTTTTTCCGGAGCAGCTCAAAGAAACACCTGGCAGTGGCTTCCACGTCAGCCGATGCATGATGTGCTTCAGGAAAATCTTCTTCAAACAGGTACTGGTAAAGTTCCATCAGCCTGGGAGGCTTGAATTTTCCTCCCCTTCCCCCTGCGATCTGAAGATGATCGGTACTGGACCACATGGTACACACCTGTTTCTTTTCAAGGAAAGTTGTCTCTATGCCTGTGCGGATAAATTCCGCACCGAGGGCATTGATGTCGAAACTGATGTTGTGACCTATCAGAAAAAGGGCCCTTGCCACCGATTCGTCGAAAAGAGCGAGTCCCTCCTCCAGCGGGATACCATAACGGGTAGCTTTCTCTGTGGAAATCCCGTGGAGCTTTTCTGCCGAATAGGGGATTTCAAAACCTTCCGGTTTGATCAGAAGGTTGTGGTGCTCGATCAGATCCCCTGTCTCATTGTGTAGTTGCCATGCAATCTGCACCACCCTCGGCCAGTTGTCAACTTCGGTAATGGGCGCATTGTCTCTTAAAGGAAGACCGGTGGTTTCGGTATCGAAAATTAAAAACATGATCCAGGAGTGTAAAGTTATCAGAATTTGCACTTCCATCCAGCCCTGTTGATAAATATATTTTTCCCCGAAAGATGCCAAAAAGTGAATAAATTTAGTATATTTGTGATTATAATTAAGTATAACTAAAAATAAAATTAAGTATACAAAAATCATGTCTGTAGCCATTGAGAATTTTGTCAAGATATTGTATCATCGCAGCCAGGACCCTGAACTTGATACCAAACCCGGTTCCATCGCGAAATCGTTGGGGATCAGCCAGGCCGCGACCACCGATATGGCCAGGAAGCTGGCTGCAAGAAAGCTGATTGATTATCATCGTTACAGGGAGCTGAAACTCACGCCGGAGGGCGAAAAAGAGGCTATGAAAGTGCTTCGCAAGCACAGGTTGTGGGAAACGTTCCTCCATCAGACCCTGGGAATTTCCCTGCATGAAATTCACCGGGAAGCTGAATTACTCGAACACCAGACATCTGATTTTCTGGCCAGTAAAATTTATCACTATCTAAAAAAACCCCAATTTGATCCACACGGGGATCCCATTCCTGATGAGAATGGAAAGTTCCACCCGCATCAAAAGCAGTTACAGCTCTCCAGGGCAAGATCCGGGCAGACCTACGAGATCACCCGGTTACAAAGTTCCGATAAAGAATTCTTTGATTTTTGTAAAAGCAAACAGCTGTCGATTGGTTCCAGGCTGGATGTGAAACAGCAATTTATGGATAACAGGATTATCGAGATCACTGTCAGTAATCATACCCTGTTGCTCAGCGAGGACATCTCCAGGCTCATCTATGTGAAACCGGCTGATCATACAGCCAAATCATCCGCCGGGTCATGAAACTTCCGACAACCGTCATGATTGGCGCACTGTTGGCCTTTCAGACCTCATGGTTGAACGGTCAGCATACCGATGCCAACGTATTCGGAGACGTAAAGAGTGATGGGAAACATCTGCCTTTTGCCACCATATATGTGGAGGGAACAAATAGAGGCACCACCACGGATATTACCGGGCATTACATGCTGATCGATCTTCCTGTCGGCAGCCACACACTGGTTGGTACATCCATGGGTTACAGCACTGAGAAAAAAGAGATCACCATTCATAAGAACCAGGTCTTTGAGGTAAATTTTGAACTGGAGGCTGAATCCATGGCGCTGGATGAAGTGGTGGTTACCGCAACAAAAACCTTCAAAAGGAAAATAGATGCACCGTTGATTGTCAATGTGCTGGACAGCAAGATACTTGAACACGTCCAGGCATGCAATATTTCAGAAGGATTAAGGTTTCAGCCTGGTCTGCGTGTGGAGACAGACTGCCAGACCTGTAACTATACCCAGTTGAGGATGAACGGGCTGGGAGGATCTTATTCCCAGATACTGATCAATGGCCGGCCCATATTCAGTCCCCTGACGGGCTTGTATGGCCTGGAACAGATTCCTGCCAATATGGTTGATCGCATCGAGGTGGTTCGCGGCGGAGGTTCGGCACTGTACGGATCCAGTGCCATCGGAGGCACGGTGAATATCATTACGCGGATTCCCAGGGAAAACGGTTATGATATCGGTATGACTTCCCGCCGCATTCATGGGAAAGCGACGGACAACGTTACTTCAGGGAACATCAATATGCTTACCCGAAAACGGAATGCAGGAGCTGCCCTGTTCGTGAACCGGAGGAACCGGGAGGCGTATGACCATAACGGGGATCATTTTTCCGAAATGCCCGAGCTTCGCAACAATTCATTCGGAGCCAATCTTTTTTACAAACCCACCCACAACCAGAAACTGGAGATCAATTTCAGCAGTCTGAATGAATACCGTTACGGGGGTGAGATGGTGGATGATCCGGCCCATATTGCTGAACAGTCGGAAGAACGGACACATGATGTGCTGATGGGAGGGGTGGATTACCAGATCAATTTCAATCATGACAAGAGTTCCCTGATTGTCTATCTGGCAGGACAGCAAACCGCCAGGGACCATTATACCGGGATTTTTCCTGATGATCCGGATAAGATCCAAGCCCACCTGGCCAATCCCCCATACGGAAATACCCGCAATACCACCCTGCATGGCGGCACCCAGTTTAACCAGAGAATGACGGATTTTCCCGGGGGAGAAAATGTGATCACCCTGGGAATGGAGATGATCTATGATGATGTGCAGGATTCCATACCTGCCTATCAATATGAGATCGACCAGACCGCCATCAATGTGGGTACGTTTTTACAGAGTGACTGGGAGATCAGCAGAAGCCTGACGCTGCTTGCAGGATTACGAACGGACAAGCATAACCTGGTGGACCGGTTGATCCTGAACCCCAGGCTTTCCCTGCTCTATAAACTGAAGAATTACGCCCAGTTCCGAATGACCTGGGGTACCGGTTTCAGGGCTCCACAGGCATTTGATACAGACATGCACATTGCCTTTGCCGGAGGTGGTGTCTCACGCATTACACTGGCTCCAGATCTGAAAGAGGAGCGTTCCAGCAGCCTGAGTGGTTCGATCAATTACGACAAAGCAACCGGGGATTATATTGCCGGATTTACCCTGGAGGGATTCTATACAAAACTTCGCAATGCCTTTTATCTTCAACCGGTGGGAGAAGACCAGTTTGGGGACAGGTTTGAAAAAAGAAACGGACCGGGTGCGTCGGTGCAGGGAGTGACCCTTGAACTGCGTGGGAATTATAACAGGATCATTCAACTGGAAACCGGGCTTACCCTGCAAACCAGCGTTTACGAGGATCCTGTTGAATACATTGAGGGTAAAGGAAAGAAAAGGAAATTTTTGCGTACTCCTGATCAATACGGATATATGACCTGCACACTTACTCCCGGGGACCAGTTCGATGCATCTTTTTCTGCGATTTATACCGGTCCCATGGAGATGGTCCATTATGCCGGTGCTCCCGAACAAACTGCAGATGCGTATGTAACTTCCTCTTCCTTTTTTGAAATGAATCTCAGAATGGGATACACTTTCAGATTTGAAGCTTTGGATTCCGGACTGGAGTTGTTCGGAGGCATCAGGAACATGACCGGTGCCTATCAGGATGATTTCGACTCCGGGAAGAACAGGGACAGCAACTACGTGTACGGACCTGCTGCTCCAAGAAGTCTTTTCCTGGGATTGCGGTTGAGATCCGAAAATTCAATTAGTAAGTGCAACGATTAAAGATCAAAGGTAATCGGACTAGTCCGATTACCTTTGAAGTGCAAAAATTATTAATCGTTGTAAAATGACAAAGAAAAAGTATTGCCATCTCA
>Ga0180432_10005370_pt1 | contig 17092 bp, 7 predicted proteins | sample SS_ome_10_FD_132414 | JGI IMG/M metagenome (GOLD analysis project Ga0180432, IMG submission 132414) | Hypersaline lake sediment archaeal communities from the Salton Sea, California, USA - SS_1_MS_2 metaG | ecosystem: Environmental > Aquatic > Non-marine Saline and Alkaline > Hypersaline >...
CAGCACCTTAGAATCGATGGCTCGCAAGTGACCCCCGAAGGCAAGACGAACCTTCAAAAGTCATTGCCGAAATGCGACTTCAACCCATTTCCGTAGTATTGATCAAACAGCCATGCCCGACTCGCCGAAACCCAAACGCCGCTGGTATCAATACAGCATCCGCTCGCTGCTGGTGCTGACGACGTTGGTTGCTATTGCGTGTAGCTGGTATGCCAGCGAGATGCAAAACGCGGCACGGCGAAGGACGGCCATTATGGAGATCGAGAAGCTCGGGGGAAGCGTTCGTTACTATGACGCCGCGAGGCCCGGTTCCCACGGGCAGCCGCCCGCTTGGTATTCGTGGTTGCGGCTGATGTACGGCGATAAGCAACTCGGCAATGCGGTTGATATCGTCTTGATGAAGGAAGAGGTTACCGACGCGGAACTGGTGCATCTAAAGGAGTTGACCAACCTCGAGCGGCTGCACCTCTGGGGACCGGACGTTTCCGATGCCGGAATTATCCACCTGAAAGACTTGAGTAAGCTCAAGGTGCTGCAACTGATGAGAACGAAGACGACCGATGCCGGCATGATCTACCTCAAGGATATGACCCGTTTCGAAAAGCTGTACTTAAGCGGTACCAAAATTACCGATGCCGGACTGGCGAATATCAAGGGGTTACTGGAACTCCAATCGCTTCACATCGCAAAGACTCAAGTTACCGACACCGGAATCGCCCACCTTGACGGCTTCACGAAGCTCGAAGAGTTAAACCTCGACAAGACGCAAATCACCGACGCCAGTCTGGTGCATCTGAAGAAACTAACGTGGCTTGATACCTTGTCTCTACGCGGCACTAGAATAAGTGAAGAAGCCGCCGAGGAACTCCAGCAGGCGCTGCCCAACTGCTCCATTTCGCACTACACCGAAGCGGACGATTGAACGAGGCGGCAACCCCCAAACACCGTGCGGCACGCCCTCGCCAGACAAAAATCCCCCAGGGCTGTTCTTTTCCCGCCAAAACGTGCATAATGGGCGGGAATTATCATTCCACAACGTGCGAAAAGGAATATCAAAATGGACGAATTGCAGTCCTTCGAAGTTGCCGACGGTGACACGTTCGGCGATTTGCTCTCCGCCGATAGAATCCAAAGCCAGAAGCCGATCAAGGTCGGTTTGCTGTGCGGAGGGTTTTTCGAATACTGGCGTATGTACCCGGAAACGCTCAAGGATGTCGTGCTTAAGGATAATCAGGTCGTGCTGGACCGGCTCTCGGCCAAGCATGAGGTGGTCTTTCCCGGCATGGTCGATAGCATGGACTCGGCCGACCACGCCGGCCGCTGCTTCCGCGACGAGCAGATCGACCTGCTGATAATCACCGAGCGGACCTACGTGCCCGACACATATATACACCAGACGCTCTCCCACCTGGGCGAAATCCCCCTGCTGTTGTACGTCTCCCAGTCATCCGACACACTCGACCTGAAGGCCAACTACGAAGCCACCTTGCGCGACAGCGGCATGATGTCGTTGGTGCAACTGGTAGCCGGTTTCCGCAAGATGGACCGCCACGAGAATCTCGAAGTCGTCGTTGGCAGCATCCACGACGACGAAGCATACGACGAGATCGACAACTACATCGACGTGGTCACGATCCACAAGCAGCTTCGGCAAATGACGTTCGGCGTGGTGGGCCACGTGTTTCGCGGTATGTTCGATTTCGAGTTCGACAAGACCATGGTCAAGGGCGTGTTGGGCCCGGAGGTGGTTAACGTGCAGATCGACCACCTGATCCAGCAATGGGAAAAGACCTCGGCCGACGACCCCGAGGTCAAAGCCCTGGTCCAAAAGGTACACGACTCGTATCAAATCGACGGCGTTGGCGACGAGGACATTCTCGGCGCCGCTCGGGTTGCAGTGGCAATGAAACGCATAACCGGCCGCTTCCGGCTCGACGGGCTGGTGCTGCTGGGCCAGCATTACGTCGAGACGCACACCAAGTCGACCTCCTACCTGGGCATGGCCGAGTTGCACGCCGAAGGCAAGGCACTGGGCGTCACCGAGGGCGACGTGCTTGGCCTGGCGATGATGAAAATCATGAGACACTTCACCGGCCTCACGCCCTTCTTTGGAGAATGGGCCGAATTCGACGTCAAGCGAAACGCAATGATGCTCTTGGCACACGGCTACGCCGACCCAACGCAGGCCAAGCAGGGCTCGAAGCCACGGATCACGGCCACGCCCGAGCAATGGGGTTTCGAGGGCAGCGGTTTTAGCTATGAGTTCACCTACGACGCAGGCGAGGTCACCTTCGGCCACTTCATCCGCGACGGGCAGGGCTGGCGGATGCTGATAAGCGGCGGCAAGATTCTCGACGTTCCGGCAATGCCCATCTGCGATTGCAGCCTGGTGGTCGAACTTGAGCGGCCGATCAAGGAGTACGTCGAGATACTCACCAAACGCGGCTTCCCGCATCATTGCATTGCCGTAAATGGCGACGTGCGAAAACAGCTTGGACAACTGGCCGACTTGATGGGCATGGAACAGGTATTGATCTGATGGACCCTTTCCTCGGCGTGTTTTACCACGCGGTTGGCGGTTTCGCCGCCGGCAGCTTTTACATCCCATTCAAAAAGGTCCGCGGCTGGGCCTGGGAGACGTATTGGCTGGTCGGGGGACTGTTCATTTGGATCATTTGCCCGTTGATCGCGGCGTTGATCACAATCCCCGACCTCTTGGGTGTTTATCAGCAGGCGACTTGGCAGCAGTTGATGTTGCCCTTCGTGCTGGGACTGGGATGGGGCATTGGACACCTTACGTTCGGGCTTTCGCTGCGCTACTTGGGCATGTCGCTGGGGATGGGATTGGCTCTAGGGTTCTGCACGTTCTTCGGCTCGGTGGTTACGCCGATCGTCGACGGGAAAGTCAGGGAGTTCCTGTCCGATGTATCGGGATGGATATCGCTCGGCGGTTTGGCGCTCTGCCTGGTGGGCATAGTTTTCTGCACGTGGGCCGGCGCTTCCAAGGAGCGCGAGCTGCCTGACGAAGCCAAGAAGGAAACCATCCAGGAGTTCAACTTCTGGAAAGGCGTTTGGGTAGCCTTTTTCGCTGGTGTCATGAGTGCCTGCTTCATCATAGGGGTCAGCCAGGGCGCGGACTTGAAGGCGATTGCCGCCGGCCCCGGACATGAAGCCACGAAAGTCTATGCGAATAACGCGCCGCTGCTGTTGGTTCTCGTCGGCGGTGGCGTGGCGAACATAATCTGGTGCGTGACTCTGATCATCCGCAATAAGAGTAGGGACGATTTCGTCGACCGCAAGAATCCCCTTTCGCTGAACTACTTCTTCTGTGCGGCGGCTGGGTTGATCGCCTATGCCGAGTTTCTCTTCCTGGGCATGGGGGAGACACAAATGGGCAAGTTCAGCGCACTGGTCAGTTGGCCCATCCACATGGCGTTCGTCATCGCCTTCAGCAATATGTGGGGAATCATCCTGCATGAATGGAAGGGAACCAGTCGACGAACCCGCTTGTTGCTCGCCGTCGGCCTGCTCATTATGGTCGGTTCCACTCTGATTTCGGCTTACGGCAGCACCTTGAAGAATCAAAAGGAAGACGCCAAGAAACAAAACATACAAGCGTCGTTGGAGTCGATGCCGTGAGAGCTATGAGCTATGAGCGGTGAGCGGTGAGCGGTGAGCCATGGGGGGCAAAAAGAGGCGTTTTGGCTCCCGTTGGTGGCATTTGGGTGTCATGTCCCATGCAAGCCTGGAGCATGGCACCCGAGTTCGTAGCTGAAAGCTCACTGCTCATGGCTCACTGCTCACTGCTCATAGCTCAAAGCCCGAGACCGCCGCGATACGAAGCCACGCGTCCTCAATCCACGCAAGGAGTCTCACAAATGCCCGATCTTAACGCACGCATGCCGCGGCCGCGAATTGGTTTGTTGCCGACGGGGCACTTCTACTACTGGGACCAGTTCCCGCGGTTGAAGGAGATGGGGCAGCGGATGTATGACAAGCTCCGCTCGCATCTGGAAGAGATCGGCGACGTGGTGGCGCCCGAGTTGGTCGACACTGTGGAGAAAGCCCGGGCGGCCGGCGAGTTCTTCAAGCAAGAGAAGCCGGACATCCTACTGGTCTTTCCTTTCGGCTACACGCCCGGCATGTGCGTGCTGCCGGCGGTCGAAGGGATCGACGTGCCGATTCGGCTTCTCAACGCCCACGAGGATAGCTCGTACGATTACAAGACGGCCGACACGACCGATTATCTTCACCACGAGGGCGTGTGCTGTATACCCGAATACGCCGCCGGTCTGATAAACGCGGGCCGCAAGTTCAAAGTGCTCACCGGCCCCTTCGGCGATGATAGACTTTGGAACGAAGTTCGTGCCGACTGCCAAGGCGCTGCGGCGGCGCGGGCCTTTCGCGCGGCCAACTTGGGCGTCATCGGCCAGACCTACACCAACATGGTCGACATGCCCATCGACGAACACCGGCTGCTGAAAGCCACCGGCCGGATGCTCATTCGGCCAGAGGTCGAGGAGATCGAGGAGGCTTACCGCCGCGTGACCGATGACGAACTAGAGCGGATGTACGCCCAATTCCGCGAAATGTACGAGGTCGACGAGACGGTGACCAACGACCACATGAAGGTCTCGGCCCAGTTGGCCGTGGCCTATGAAGAAGTCATTACCAAGCACGATATCGAGGCCTTCGGCTATTTCTGGTGGGGTGAAAAGGAACTGATAACCGAACTGCGCAGCCAATCGGCGTTGGCCGTCTCGCGATTAGCGGCGCTTGGTCGACCGGGCGTAACCGAAGGCGACGTGAAAACGGCCGCCGCGATGAAGATTCTCGATTTCCTCGGCGCCGGCGGAATGTTCGTCGAGTTCTTCGGCATGGACTTCGGCGAAGACTTTATACTGATGGGCCACGACGGCCCGGGTAATATCAACGTGGCCGAAGGACGCCCCCGTTTGCAGCATTTGGAAGTCCATCACGGCAAGTCGGGCCAAGGACTGGGGATCGACTTCGACATGAAGCAAGGCCCGGTCACGCTGGTCAACTTCTCGCAGTTCGACGCCGGCGAGACCTTCAAGCTGGTCTACACCACGGCCGAGATCATACCGGGCGATATCTTGCGGATCGGCAACCCCAACTGCCGCGTTAAATTGGAACGACCGATACACGAATTCATCGACGACTGGTGCCAAGAGGGCCCCTCGCACCACATCGCCCTGGGCATTGGAAACGTTGTCCGCGAGGTGGAAGCCTTCGCCGAAGCTATGAAGTTCACGGCACTGCGTATTTGACGGATTTGCCCGCTTTATTGCTTTCGCAACCGCCGGTCGTTATCATACATGTTCCGTGAAACACTTGCCGTCGATTCCCGATGGCCGCTCTTCACATAACCGATCCAACACACAGTTGCGGGAGACCAGCCATGCGACTTTGCCTTGCCGTTCTCGTTTGCCTTCTCGTGATTGTCCAGACGACTATCCAGACGCCGTCCGAAGCGACCGCCGCCGAGAGTTCCGTTGCCGTCGAAAGGCTTAAATGCGAGTACGTCGTCAACCCCTTGGGCGTCGACACGCCGAAGCCCCGCCTGCAATGGATCATGACTTCCAAGCAGCGAGGCCAGATGCAAACGGCCTATCGTATTCTCGTCGCAACGACCGAAGAGAAACTGGCCGCCGACGAGGGCGACAAGTGGGACAGCGGCAAGATCGACTGCGACCGATCCGCCCAGATCGTCTATGGCGGAAAGGAACTCGCCAGCGGCGAAAGGTGCTTCTGGAAGGTCCGCGTTTGGGACAAGCAGGGCAACCCCTCGGCCTGGAGCAAGCCAGCCACTTTCGACATGGGTCTGCTCAAGCCCGCCGACTGGCAAGGCAAGTGGATAAGCGCCGCCGAGGAGGCCGCCGCGCCGCTGTTGCGAAAGGAGTTCACGCTCGAAAAGGAGATCGCCTCCGCAAGGGCGTACATCTCCGGGCTAGGTTGGAACGAAATGTACCTAAACGGCGGCAAGGTGGGCGATCACGTACTCGACCCGGCCACCACGTACTACGACAACGATCAGGCCTTTGAACTCGGCTCCCGCGTGCTGTACGTGACCTTCGACGTTACCGATCGTTTGAAGAAAGGTCCCAACGCGTTGGGCGTCATGCTCGGCAACGGATGGTTCAGCCACAACGACGATATTCCCGTCGCATGGTCGAATGTGCTGAGCCGACAACCGTTCTCGAAGAAACCCATGCTCAAGCTGCAACTCAACGTCACGTTCACCGACGGAACCACCACGAGCATCATCTCCGACGAAACGTGGAAGTCGTCGGCCGGTCCGGTCACCTCGAATGAAATCTGCCGGGGCGAAAGCTACGACGCCCGATTGGAGAAGCCCGGTTGGGACAAGCCCGACTACGACGATTCCGCTTGGAACAAAACGGTCGCCGCCAAGGCCCCCGGCGGAAAGCTCGTCTCGCAGATGCTCGCGCCGGTCAAAGTGATGGAGACGTTCAAGCCGGTCAGCATCACCAAGCTTTCCGATGGCGTTTACATCTGCGATTTCGGACAGAACTTCTCCGGCTGGACAAAGCTCAGCGTCCGCGGTCCCAAGGGCACAAAGGTAACGCTCCGCCACGCCGGTTTCCTGCACGAAGACGGCACGCTCGACATTAAGAGCCAGCGCGGCGTCGACCAGACCGACAGCTATATACTCAAGGGCGAGGGGCTGGAGGTCTGGGAGCCGAGGTTCACGCTGCATGGGTTCCGCTACGTCGAAGTAACCGGCTTTCCCGGCGTGCCGAAGGCGGAGAATCTCGAAGGACGCTTCGTTTACAACGCGGTCGATACGGTTGGTCGGTTCGAGTGCTCAAATCCGCTGGTCAATCAAGTGCAAAAGAACGTCCGCTACACGTTCATGTCCAGCCTGCAAGGCATCCCCCAGGACGCCGCCGAGCGGCCCGAGCGGTTCGCTTGGCTGGGCGACACGGGCTTCGTCTGCGAGGACTACCTTTACAATCTCGACACGGCCGTCTTTTGGGCCAAGTGGCTCGACGATATCAAGGATTCGCAGAAGACAAACGGCGACGTGCCGGTGGTCAGCCCGCTGCACTGGCGGACATTCCACGACCCTTGGTTCCCTTGCTGGAAGAGTACTTACCCGGTCATCGCCTGGTATCTGTATCGGTATTACGGAGACGAGCGGGTGTTGAGCGAACATTATGACGGCATTAAGAAACTGGTCGAATACCTCGGCACCAAGGCCGAGGGCGACATCATAAAGACCGGCCTGGGCGATCACATGGAACCGGATCGACCGAGCGGCAAGAGTAGTTTCCGACCGAAGCGTACGCCACCGGGGCTGACCTCGACGGCGTATTACTACTACGACACACTGATCCTCGCCCATGCGGCACATATCATCGACAAGCCGGACGAAGGGAAGCACTACTTCAAACAGGCTGCTCGCATCAAGAAGGCCTTTATCAAGGAGTTCTTCAACGAGGACACCAACCAATTCGCCACCGGTAGCCAGACCTCCAACGCCACGGCCCTTTTCCTGGGGTTGGTGCCGAAGGGTAAGAAGGAAGCCGTGCTTAAGAACTTGGTCGACGACATCATGATTAAGAACGAAGGCCATCTGTCCACGGGAATCCTCGGCACCGACGCCCTGGAGCAGGTCCTCGGCGCGAATGATCGAGCCGACGTGATGTACGCCATCACGACCAAGACGACGTACCCGAGCTGGGGCTATTCGATCTCGCACGGCGCCACCACGATTTGGGAAAGCTTCGAGGAAAACTCCCACAGCCTGAACATGAAGATGTTCGGCAGCACGGAGAAGTTTTTCTACAGGGATCTTGCCGGCATCGGCATGGCCGCCACCGGGTTTCGCAAAATCGCCATCAAGCCGCGTCTGGTCGACGACCTGCGGTGGGTCAAGGCCTCCCACGATACGATGCGCGGCCCGATCGCCGTCGACTGGAAGAAGGGCGACGGTTCGCTTCAGATGAACGTTGCCATCCCGGCCAACACCACGGCCAAGATCAGCGTGCCGACGATGGGGCTGAAGAACGTCGTGATATCCGAAAGCGGTAAGACGATCTTCAAGGACGGCGCATACTCCAGCGGCGCGGCCGGGATTAGCGGAGCGAAAGCCGACGGGGATTACGTTACCTTTGACGCGGGTTCCGGGAATTACTCCTTCAAAGTGACGGGCAAGTAGTTTCCGCCGAACTCTCCTGCCTTGCCTTTCCCCATGCTGTACAAAACGGCCGTTTTTCTGTTACAATAGCGGTAGTTCTAATCGGTCCATAGTCCCGGCCATTGTATCGAGGGAAGCCGCCTTGACCAGATATCCATTATTGCCCGCGTGTCGTGTATGTTTCGCGCTGCTGGCCTCGCTCTTTCTTGCCGCCTCACTGTCGGCCGAGGAGAACTCCCTGGCGGATTCCAAGCCCCAGGCGAAGAACCTAAAGAGCCAACTCGACGCGCCGATGTTGTTCGTTAAGCGCCACGCGTACATGGCTCCGCACATTTACGACGACTACACAACGTTCCGCCCCGGCGGCGGGATTTACGTTCTCGAAAACCCGGTCGACCCGCCCGAGAAACATCGTATCCGGCCGGTCATCGACCCCACGACCAAGGAAACCCTCGGACTGGGCGTCTATCGCGATGCCGAGCTTTCTTGGGATGCTAAGCGCGTGCTGTTCGCTTTCAAGGGGAAGAAGGACGGGCACACCAGCATTTACGAAATCGGCATCGACGGCACCGGCCTGCGACGGTTGAGCGACCCGGGTTGCGATTGCCAACAACCGCCGCAGGAAAACCGCTACGGCAAGGGGCACCACGACATAACGCCCTGTTATCTGCCCGACGGGAGGATCGTGTTCACCTCCACCCGGGCGATGGCCCTGGTCCCCTGCTTCAACTCCGGCGTTGATACGCTGCACATCATGGACTCCGACGGCGAGAACGTGCGGCCCCTTTCGGTCAACAACGTCACCGAGTTCGACCCGGCCATTCTCGACGACGGGCGGATTCTCTACGGCCGCTGGGAATACGTCGACAAAACGGCTCTCTACATGCAGAGCCTGTGGACCATGTTGCCCGACGGGCGGATGGAGGAGGCCCTGTTCGCCAACAACCTGGCCAAACCGACCGCCGTGCTCGATGCGCGGCCCGTGCCGGGAACTAATCTGATCGTGGCTGCCTTCACGCCGCACAACGGCCAGGCCGTCGGCGCGATTTGCATGATCGACATGCGCGGCGGGAAGAACGACCTCGACGCGGTAACGAACTTCACGCCCGAGTACCCAACCAAGATGGACCAAGGCCTGCGGCGCGGGCCCAGCGACCCTTGGCCGATAAACAAGGACGTCGTGCTGATAACCGACAACGCCAAGGGCCCGGGCGCCATCCAGATCATCGACCGCGCCGGCAACCGCGAGGTGGTCTACTCCGATCCGACCATCGACTGCTACTCGCCCATGTTGGTCAAACCGCGGCGAAAGCCGACCACCGTCGCCGAGCATGTCGAGACGGACAAGCCGGGCCGCTTCCTGGTGACCGACATCTACCGAGGGCTGACCGGCGTTCAGCGCGGCGAGATCAAGCGGCTTAGAATCGTCGAGGAGACCGCCCGAGTGAGCGCCCTGCCGCCCGGCGGGCGTTGGTGGAATCAGGCGTTTCTGATCTCTTGGCAGGGTGCCTACAGCGTGAAGAACGTGCTGGGGACCGTGCCGGTGCATGAAGACGGCTCGGCCTTTTTCGAGGTTCCCCCGGGCCGAGCGGTCTACTTCGAGGTGCTCGACGAAAAGAACCGCGAGATCCAGCGGATGCGAACTTTCGTGCAAGCGGCTCCCGGTTCAACTCGTGCCTGCGTCGGTTGTCACGAGGACAAGAAGACGACCACGGCCGCCGCTGGTCTGCCCATGGCCATGCTCGACGAGCCGGCGAAGATTCAACCCGAGTCTTGGGGAAGCGGTTTCATCGATTACCCCACCATGATACAGCCCATCCTGGACAAACATTGCGTGCGATGTCACGGCGGCAAGGAGGGATTCGGCAAGGGGTTGGATTTCTCCGGCGGTTGGACCTGGGCCTTCAATATCAGCTACGAGACCATGATAAAGCACCGCATGGTCGGGTATCTCAACTGCAATAACTCCAGCGTTCACACTTCGGAAATACTGCCGCCTCGGACGGTTGGTTCCGGCGCCGCGCCGATGGCCGAGGTCCTTATCAAAAGGCATCCCGAACTGTCGGCGGCCGAACTCGATCTGATGCTGGCTTGGATGGATACCAACAGCAACTACTTCGGCACCTGGGACTATACGCAACACGCCACCTGCGACGCGATCCGCTCGATGCGGAAACCGTTGGCCGCGGCCATGGAGAAGGCCGGTTGCGTCGAGTGCCACGCCAAGGGCCACATCGGCAACGATTGGGTCAACCTACAAACGCCCGAGTTCAGCCGCGTGCTTCGAGCACCGATGGCTAAGAAGAAGGACGGGCTGGGCGTCGCCTTCTGCCGAAAGCGCAAGGCGAAAACCGGATACCGGCTGGTCGACCAGGGCGTGCAACCACCCGACGTGCGGATCGAGGGCATAAAGCTCGAGTGGGATACAAGCGGTGAGAAGCACATCGTTTTCGAGTCGACCGACAACGAGCATTACAAGGCGATGCTCGAAATCATTCGCAAGACCCGGGCCGAGGCCCTGGCCTCTCCGCGAGTCGACATGCCCGGCGCGGAGATCATCGCCGGCCAGTGCCGCATGATCATCCCGCCGCCGGTACCCGAGGGGGGGCCCGCGCTTTCGGCCGACATCCGCCCCGACTCGGCCGTCGAGTTGTCATGGCCGCGAACGGCCGAGACGATCGGTCTTATGTATCAACTGCATCGCGGCAAGAAGGCCGATTTCACTCCAAACGCGGGAACCCAACTTGCAATGACCACCGGCGGGCGGTTCACCGACCTGCTCGCGCCGGCCGGCAAGCAGTATTACGCCTTGCTTGTCGCTTCCGAAACCGAGCGGAGTCGGCCCACGATCATCGAGGTCGACGTCCCCCGACCGCCGCCGGCCCCGGCCGCCACTAAGAATATCAGCACCGAAGAACTTCAAGGCCAGGTCGTGCTGCGCTGGAAGCCGCCGGAGGGAACCGGGCTGAAGTTCGACGTCTCAAGGGCAGAAAAGGGAACCGATCGGTTCGTCCGCCTCAACGTGGAACCGCTGCGGATGCCGGAATATAGCGACGTTGACTTGGAGCCGGGCAAGACCTACACCTATACAGTCACTTCCATCGACCGCCGCGGCCGACGGAGCGACGAGTCCAACCGCGTCCACGCCAAGCCTCTGCCCGAGGTTCAGAAGCCGATCTTCGCGGTCGATTTCTCCGGCGAGAAGGCCCCCGTTGCGAAGTTGCTAGACGGCTCCACGGTCGAAGGCAAACTACACCGCGGCGCCAAGCTTGCCGACGGCATACTGGAACTCGGTTCCACCGGCCACGCCACGTTCGATCATCGCGAGGAGTTCGACATATCGACGGGAATCTCGGTCGAATGTTGGGCCTGGGTCGAGAAAGAGACGGCCATGCCGGTTGTCGCCGTTTGCGGCTCTTACAACGGCACCGGCTGGTTCATACAGCGTTATCGCGACGGTTGGCGTTGGCATATCGGACGGGTCAGTTGTGACGGCGGCAGCCCGGCGGTCGGCCGTTGGGTCCATCTGGTCGGCACGTTCAAAGGCCGCCGCGCCGCTCTGTATCAAGACGGCAAGCTGGTGTCGGCCGTCGACTGCGAACCCAACCTGACCGTCGGCTCCGGCCCTCTGATTATCGGCAATCTATCCGCCGGATCAGTAGGTTGCCAACTCCAAGGCCGTGTGAAAGACTTCAAGATCTACCGCCGCGCGCTAAGGCCGGCTGAGATTGTGGAGCATGGCTCGCGTTGAAAACAGAGCGAGACGGAAGAGCCTCTTGAAAACGGCCTATTGCACGGGGGGTGCGCGCAAGCGCCATCACTTTCAACCAATCGCGTTCTTGCTTGCGCGGTTTTCTTCATCGTCGGCCCGCGCGTCTTTCTCGGCCCTTGCCGCGTTGCCGAAACGCCACGCTGTTGCCGGGTTTCAACGCGTAAAGGATGCGTCTGGACAACGTTCGCGGCCGATCGTCGCGGTTCTCTTATTTGACGGGGCAAGGGCCGGTGGAAACAAACTGATATTGCATTCCAAGGCCGTTTGGTGTACAGATTTAGGGTTCGCCGCAACGTATATTCCTTAGCTACTGGAAGCACTTTCGCAACAAATTTGTCCATCGGGCCTGTTCAACCTCGGTCGCCGCTTGCGGTTGTTCGCCCGAATAACGGTACACAAACCAGGACCCGGTTATTGTGTCTGTCAATCGTCGTAACACCACGCGCTTGTCGCGATTCGAAGAGGTCGAGTCTCGTTTGCTGCTCTCGGCTCAACCGACGATCCATGCGCAAAGCGAGATTCAACTTGACGATCAATCGCAAGTCGAAGTCGCGCCGATCAGCACCCAGTCGTTTACCGTCGCCGACGAACTGACTGGCCTGGATCAAGTGCGAACGGATTACGGCTTCAGCGGCCTCGGTCAAACGGTTGTTGTCATCGATACCGGCATCGCTTACACCCACGAGGCGCTCGGCGGCGGCTTCGGCAGCGATTATCGAGTGGTGGGCGGTTACGATTTCGCCGAGGGCGACACCAATCCCTACGACGACGGCATCGCCGGGGCACACGGCACGCACGTTGCCGGAATCATCGGCGCCGACGACAATCTGGCGCCCGGCGTGGCTCCCGGGGTGGATCTGGTCGCGCTTCGAGTATTCGACGACGCCGGCCACGGTTCCTTCGAGTTGGTGGAGGAGGCGCTCGAGTGGGTATATCAAAACCGCAACGCCTTCGAGAACCCGATTACGACCGTCAACCTTTCGCTGGGTAACGAGCTGAACGTGAACTCGGCCCCCGGCTGGACCACCATCGAAGACGATCTCGCCCGACTTGAACAGACGGGCATGTTCATAACGGTCGCGGCGGGCAACGACTTCGAAGACTACCAGCAACCCGGCTTGAGCTATCCGGCCGCAAGCGAGTACGTCGTGCCCGTGGCTTCGGTCGACGACAGCGGGACGCTAAGCTATTTCTCCCAGCGTAGCCAGCGAGTAATCGCCGCGCCGGGCCGAGCCGTGTTAAGTACGGTGCCCGACTACGTGGGAAACGGCAACGGCATCGACGACGATTACGCCCGATTCTCCGGCACCAGCATGGCCGCGCCATACGTGGCCGGGGCGGGTGTCCTGTTGCGAGAAGCCTACGAGTTCGTGGGCGTAACCGACATCGTCGGCGACGATATTTACGACCTGATGGTCACCACGGCCGACACGGTCTTCGACCCGATCACCGGTCAGAGCTATAACCGGCTGAATCTGGCCGCCGCATTCGACGCCATCATGCCGGCCGACGATTTCGCTTCCACGCAGTCCGCCGCGCACGAGCTTGGGCCGCTCGACGCGGCGCTCTCGCTCTCGGGGAGCATCGAACGGCTCGGCGACCAGGATTGGTTCAGTTTCACCGCCGCGACGACCGGCACGGCAAACCTGGCCCTGTCGACAACCGCTGGATCCGCTCCGCGTTGGTTGAGCCAACCGGCGGACGACACCCTGACGATGGACGTCGTGGCCGGGCAGACATACGTGGTCGGCGTGGGCGCCGGCGACGCGCTTTCGCAATATACGGTCGACGTCACGCTCCAGGGTACGTCTTCGTATATCGATCTCGGCACGGTCGATCAGCAATCGTTCGACGACGTTGAAATCGACGGCCAGGGACGCTGGTTCACGGTAACCGCCGCCAACGACGGCACGCTTACCGTCGAGGCCGCCTTTTCACACGCCGCCGGCGACATCGACCTGCAACTGTTCGACGCCGACAAGCGGCAACTGGCATACTCGTATTCATCGAGCAATAGCGAGCGGATAGACATCGACGCCGTGGCGGGACAAACGTTCTTGCTCAAGGCCTTCGTCTACGGCGGCGGAAACAACGACGACGTCGACTTCCGCGTGACGAACCTCGTCGACCAGTCCGGCGGGATGCTCGAAGTGCTGGGCACCGCCGGCGACGACGTTTTTACCTATTCCGCGGCCGCCGGTCATCACGATATCACCATCAACGGCGTCGAATACCGCTTTTCGCCAACGGTCGTCAACAACGTTCGCTTCGACGGAATGTCGGGCTTCGACACCGCAACACTCGGCGGAACCAGCGGCGTTGACCGCGCAGCGTTGCGTCCCGGCTCGGCCGAACTGAGCGGCTCGGGATACAGCGTGGCGGTCGCCGGCTCGGAGAAGATATCGATCGACGCAGCCGGTGGGCAGGATACGGCGACCTTCGAGGACTCGGCCGGGAACGACACATTCACCTCCAGCCCGATGCAAGGTCGAATGCACGGCCGGGGATTCGACAACTCGGTCGAAGGTTTCGAGCGGATTGTCGCGATGGCAACGTCCGGCGGCACCGATCTGGCCAGACTCCACGACTCGGCCGGCGACGATACGTTCATCGCCACGCCGGAACGAGCGGAACTCTTCAGTGATGGCTTCCACGTCCAGGTCAATCAATTCGAGACCGTGCATGCCTACGCATTTTCCGGCGGACAGGACACGGCCGCGATGTACGGCTCGGCCGGCGACGATACGTTTTTGGCAACGCCCACGCAAGGCGCCCTGTTCGGCCCGGGCTACTACAACATGGCCCGAAACTTCGACTCGGTCGAGGCTCATGGGACGGCAGGTAACCGCGACACGGCGAAGTTTTACGATTCTCTAGGACGGGGAACGACCGAGATTCAGCCCGGCGGCGGCTCGCTCTTCGGCGACGGCTTCAACAATATTGCCGAGGATTTCGCCACGGTCTATGCGTATACGTCGGCCGGTCGCCAGGTCGTTGAGTTGCCCGCCACGAGGACAAGCATCGAGACGTTGCAGACAAGCGGCGGATCGACTCCCGCACAGGCATCGGCCGCTCGCGACACGGTTATCGCGAACTTCTCGGCCTGGGTTCACGACCTGTATCCCGCCACCGTTGGCCCGGTCGCGGAAGACGCCGACCGCGAGGAAATGTCGGCCGTCGACATGATTCTCAAATCCCAAATCGACTGGGACCAGCTGGGGTAGCCCGTGCCACACACCCCGAACGGCCCGTGCGGGCGTTTTGCGGCTAGAAGCGAGAGGCTTGAAAACGGCCCGCCGGCCAACTATACTCGACCGCTTAATTGACATCTTTTGGCGAGCACCGTTTGGATAGGTGGCGCAAGTCTTTTTCCCCGGGAGAATCTCATGCAGTTTCGTAGTCTTTTGCTTATCGCGGCCACACTCGCCGCACTATCGGCCGCGACCGTTTCGGCCCAATCTTCGCACGAATATCCCGTGCGGCCGATTCCCTTCACCGAGGTTGAAGTGGCCGACGTGTTCTGGACACCCCGACTGGTCACCAGCCGAGAGACGACCATCCCGTATTGCTTCGAGAAGTGCGAGGAGACCGATCGCATCGCCAACTTCGCCCGGGCTGGCGGACTGGCCGAGGGCAAGTTCGAGGGCATCTACTTCAACGATTCCGACCTGTACAAGATCATCGAAGGCGCTGCCTACGTTCTGACGCTTCAAAAGGACGAAAAGCTCGACAAGTACGTCGACGAGATCATCGCCAAGATCGCCGCCGCCCAGGAAGACGACGGATACCTGTACACCTCGCGAACAATCTTCCAGGCCACGAAGAAGGGCGAACCGAGATATCACCCGCCCGGCGGAGAGCCCCGCTGGTCGGCCATGAGCGGACATGAATTGTACTGCGTCGGCCATCTGTACGAAGCGGCCGTGGCCCATCACCAAGCCACCGGGAAGCGAAACTTGCTCGACGTGGCCATCAAGAGCGCCGATCTGATCTGCAAGACGTTCGGACCGGACAAGAAAGAGAACTGGCCGCCGGGACACCAGGAAATCGAAACCGGCCTGGCCCGACTTTATCGACTGACCGGAAAGAAGGAATATCTCGACACGGCCAAGTTCTTCCTCGATGCCCGAGGTCGCGCCGAAGGTCGCAAGTTCAAGCTGCAGGGCCATTACAGCCAGGACCATCGACCCGTGGTCGAGCAAGAGAAAGCCGTGGGCCACTCGGTCCGCGCCGCTTACATGTATGCCGGCATGGCCGATGTGGCCGCCTTGGTCGGAGATAAATCCTACATCACGGCAATCGACCGCATCTGGCGCGACGTTGTCGAGACCAAGCTGTACATCACCGGCGGCATTGGCGCTTCCGGCGGCCACGAAGGTTTCGGCGAGCCGTATGATTTGCCCAACCGCGTGGCATATTGCGAAACCTGTGCTTCGATCGCCAACGTATATTGGAACCTTCGCTTGTTCTGTCTGACCAGCGATGGGAAGTACGTCGACGTGATGGATCGGACCCTTTACAACGCCCTGCTTTCCGGCGTGTCGCTGGAGGGCAATACGTTCTTCTACCCCAACCCGCTGGAAGCTGACGGCAAGCGTTCCCGCCAGCCGTGGTTCGGTTGTGCTTGCTGCCCGGCGAATATCTCGCGTTTCATCCCCTCGATGCCCGGTTATGTTTATGCCGTGGACGATAAGCAGGACAACCGCAAGGTCTACGTCAACCTGTACGTGGCCTCGGACTCGACCGTCAAGGTCGGCGACGACAACGTTCGCATTCGCCAACAGACGAAGTACCCCTGGGACGGCAAGGTCGCGATTACGGTGGAAAGCGACGCCAAGTTCGACATGAAGCTCCGCATCCCCGGTTGGGCACGCGAAGAGGTCACCCCCGGTGGGTTGTACACGTTCCTGAAGAAAAACGATCAGAAGCCGACCATCTCGGTCGACGGCAAGCCGGTTCCGCTTAAGATCGAAGACGGATACGTCACTATCGACCGCAAATGGGCCAAGGGCGACAAGGTCGAGCTTGAACTGCCGATGCCCGTTCGCCGGGTGATCGCCGACAAGCGAATCTCCGACGAGAGGTTGCCGGCCGGCCAGCCTTCGCGGCGAGGTGATCCCCCCATCGCCACGGCG
>Ga0180432_10005373_pt1 | contig 17080 bp, 13 predicted proteins | sample SS_ome_10_FD_132414 | JGI IMG/M metagenome (GOLD analysis project Ga0180432, IMG submission 132414) | Hypersaline lake sediment archaeal communities from the Salton Sea, California, USA - SS_1_MS_2 metaG | ecosystem: Environmental > Aquatic > Non-marine Saline and Alkaline > Hypersaline >...
CCGGGAGCCGAAGTCCACGTACCACACCTTCTCGGCGTCGGCCCAGCGAAGCTCCCCGGAAATCCGTTCGACACCCTCTATGCCGGAATCCGGGCCCACGGCCCTGCGGATAAGGTCATACGAAACATAGGGTGATTTCAAGAGAAAATATTTGAGAAAACCGAACTTTTCGCCCGCGTCCTTCAGCACTTTGAGGAAGACGGGCAGGAGGTTGAGCATTTCGAAATCCCTGCTCCCGGGGAGAACGGCGAGGGCCGTATCGCCCTCAGACAGGCCGAGCAGGTGCCGCGCCTCCCCGCGGCTCTTCAGCGCGTGTACCGAGCTGTACACGAGATCCCCCGTAACGACGACACGGTCCGGTTGCACCCCTTTCCGGATATACCGGTCCCGTATAGTCCCGCTTCGAACATATATTCTCTCGTAATTCCCCTCTTTGCCCGGAACATTGGGATTGTCGGAGTAGGCATAGAGCCGGTAGCCCAGACGCATCCTCCTGTTGAAGATGACGGGATGCCTGAGGTCACCCCCGAGAGAGATGATCACGCCTTCCTCCCGGACTCCGAACCTTCTTCTCCACGACCCTGTCAGGAGGTAGGCGAGGTAGCGTGACGGAGGTACGATATGATCGATTCCCGGAAAGCTCGCGGCGACAAAGGGCTCGCGTCCCGTTCCGAACTGGCAGGGATGTATGATGAGGAACGTCCTGAAAAGACCGGCCTTACCGCTGCTCACCAGCGTGTCGACGAAGGGACGGACCCATCCGGAAACTTCGCCGGGACTGTTGGAAAAAATAATGAGATCACGCTCAGCTTGCTCGGCCATGCGGCCCACCCGATTTTTTCTTTTCGGCTTCATTCTCCGGATCCAATTTCAAACCCTCCTCGATTCCGTCGAAATAGCCCTTGTACCTTATAATGAGAAGCAGAAGCCCCTTTAACAGGGAAATCCGGTTTCTTGACAGGAACCAGTTGTTCAGTCCGAGAAACTTCACCAGGCCGCGGACGGGGGCGTTGTGTATGAGCGTGAACCGTTCGACCCAGCGGAGGGGATGGGTTTTGTAAAAATAAACCGCGCTCAATCCCCGCTCCTTCTCCTTCTCGTACACATCTGCGGGCCTGATGGAACGGAGGGCGGGAGCGTAGTGATAACCGTTGATGCGTTTTTTGACCGAGTCGAGGCCCAGCTCGCTCAAATGTATACCCAGATCGAAATCCTCCCACCCGTACACCGTGTAGGTCTCGTCAAAAAGACCGGCATCGATGATGTTTTTCTTCAGCACGGAAGCGTTTCCCGTGGAGAGAAAGGCGGTATTGATGTCCTTCAGCTTCCACCCCGCCGAAAACGGATTCTGAAGATCCTGCGTGTGAAGAACCCTCCCCATCACAACGAGTCTGTCGTCGAAATGGTGCGACTCCACATGTTTCTTCACGAACTCCGGCTCGACGAAAATATCGTCGTCCGCAAATATGATGAGCGGATAGGCCGAGAAACAGACCCCGACGTTTCTCGCAACCGAGCGTCCCGCTTTTTCAATATGCACAAAGGTAAGATAGAGCTCGGCCGGAGAGAGCACGAGATTCTCCCCGGGATCGGGCCTGTACCATCCCTTCCTTATCTCCCGTATCCTCTCGCCGTACTCTTCGCATATACGCTTTCTCTTGATTTCCGATTTCCGAAGGCCCTCGAACAGGGACCGGGTACCATCCGTGGATCCGTCATCCACAACGATGATCTCAAAATCAACGGCCCCGACTTGCCGCGCATAGTACCCCAGTACTCTCTGGAGTATCTCTTCCCTGTTGTGGGTTGGAATGATTACGGATGCATTCATGTAAGAGCCGTTTCCTTCGCCGGTTCCCGCTTAAGAGGGAGGACCGTAACGGTTGCCATATTTCAAAAACCCGGTATCGGCCATTGACAGCTTCCCGTTACCCGCAATGGCCTCTAGTCCCTGATAACCGTGTGCAGGTTCACCGAGCTTACGTCCTTCAGCCCCATGCTGATCGAGTAGGTGTTGTCCCAGATGTACCTCGTTCCGTCGTAGGAGAGCTCCCTGTTTCCCGTATAATCAAACCGCATCTCCCAATCCCGAAGGTCCCTGATAAATCCAAAAGATATGCTCTTCATCTTGAAATACGAAGCCTTTCTGTCCTCATCGCTGAAAAAGTTCAGGGATTTAACCAGATCCGCAAAGAGATTGACCGGTTCGGTACCGAGCTCCCGGGCCGTTTTCGGAAGGTACCGCCACACATCGTCGTTCCTCGAATGCACCCGGAAATAGGCCGTCCAGAAACGGTGCAGGTCCGCGTCGAGTCCGAAAGTCGAGGTCAGGGAATCGACGATGGGATTTATAAAGTTATGCTTCCACGCGAGGTCCCACATGATGTTCAGCGCGTGCTCTCCCACGTACACATCATCGCTCACATAGGAAAAAGCCAGCTCGTTCGTCTTGAACTCCGAAAACCCGATATCGTAAATCAGCACATCCTTGAAGCGTACCTGGGAAACGGGTTGGAAAATAAAGGTATTCCTCAGCGGGTCGAATCGTTCCCTTTCGAACCGGTATGTCTCGTACCTTCCCGTTGTCCAGTCATATACCGGGCGGAGGTCGTATGCCGTCTTCAGCTCGTCCGAAACCTTCCAGAACTCCGCGTATGCCTTTGCGCCCAGGTCATGCACCCTGTACCTGTTGTATATGTAGAGATCGTCGGGCCCGATCCACTTGTATTTTAAATCATGCGCGAATTCGATATACACATTCGACGGTCCGAGCTGGACCTCTTCTTCCGTGCGTGAGTATACCATGCTGCGCCGCCTGTCGTCAGCGAGCTCCGAGTCGTTCGCGTCGATATGATGCTGCCCTTCAGCTCCTATTCCGGCACGCGGGGTAATCCGGACGTAGTCGCCCGCGTAGTAATCCTTTGTCAGCGATACCTCCGTATCGGCCTTGTGCAGCTCACTCGAGGACCTGCCGAGCTCGTTGTAGTAGACCAGGTGCGCGTAGTTCAGCTTGCTTGCGTACGTCATGTCGGCTATAACGGGTGAGCTCGACCCGGTAAATACATCCGCGGTGTGACGTATCCCCAGGACGGGAGCCTTCACCGTATAGAGCCGGTAATCGTAATAATCCGGAAGCGAAACGATTTCCTCATCCGTGTTTCTCTGCGGCTCGAAACGAACGTCGTTTTCCAGCGTTACGCCGAGATTCCCCTGCGTGAACCGGTTGTCGAGGTACCATGAATAACCGTCCCCCTTGCGCGGATAGTCCGACTCGGCCTGCGCGATGAAATCGAAGATATCGAAACCGCTCCTGCGCCGCTCGAAATCGTAATTATAGTACGGGTCCGAGATATACGTAAGACCCAGCTCCGTGGTATTTTTGTAGCCGTTCGAGAATTTGAGCTTCTGGTACGTCGTGGTTCCGAACCTGGGAGAGCGTGAAATCGCGGGGTCAGCGGATCCCGGGGGCCCGAGGGGGCTCCAGTTCTCCTCAACCGCATCGTAGAAGTAGACGTCGTTGGAAAGGGCGGCGGACAGGCCCGTACTGGATTCCCACCGCTCCCCGTTCGTATTATAATCCACTCCCGAATAGAGACCGAGCCGCTCGTAGAAATCTCCCTTGAGAATAAGCTGCTTCTCGTCGGTCTTGACCTGCGTATAGGTGTTCTGAACGACAAGGCCGGACCGTTCCCTGAAGTGGAGTGCGGACTGAAGCTTTTTCTCCTTCACGTTCTTGTAATAATAGGGAAGCCGGGCGACCTCGGTCTGCCCGTAGTAGAGCGATGCATTTTTCACCAGCGCCCGCTCCCCTTCATAGAGGTAGAAACGGTCGGCTTCAACCCGTGCGTGGGGATAGCGTATGGCCGACGGCGTGAGCACCACGTCCTCAGCCACATACTTCTCCTCGTCGTTTATCTTCCGTATGGCATCTCCCCTGTAAACGAGGTTTCCCAGCGGAGTCATTGCCTCGTAAAAGTATCCCCTGTCCCCGTTCGTGTCATATGAAAAGCTCCTGCCCACGTAGGGCTCGCCATCCTCTTCGGTGAAGAACACGTCGCCCTCTCCCACCACGAGGCCCCTCGTGTTGTTTATCCTTACATCATCCGCCTTTATTCTCCGCTTGTCGTAAAGGACGTCGACGCTTCCGCTCAGAAGGACGATTTCGTCCCCGTTTTCAGCCTCCCTGTACTCTATATAATCAGCATGGTTCAGTACGATCCTGCCCTCTTCCGTCTTCTTTTCCTCGAAAGGGAGGAGGTACCTCCCCATCTCGTAGTCCAGTATCCTTCTCCGGAGGTCCGCGGGACGTCCGGTCGTATCGAGTCCCCGGTCGCCGCAGGCCCGCCTGAGCGCGGTTTCATCGGCGTTCCTGATCAGTTCGTTGATTTGAGCCAGGTCGGGAGGATTCTCCCCGAAAAGAGGATTGAATAAAAGCAGGGAGAATAGTAGAGGAATCGCACGCCCGAGCTTCATAGCTTTAGTATATTGAAGCCGTCCGGTTTTTAAAACAGAAAAAGGGAACGCCGCCGCTACTCCCGCATGGCGGGCGTGGCTTCCACTGACGCGGTAATGACGGTTTCTAGATAGATTTCATCGTCACGGGCGAGATTCAGACGTTTGTCATCCACCCTGACATCCACGTTGAACGAACGGGCGCCCGCGAGTACGGCCTTCCGCGTAACGAGACGCTTCGCGAGCCGAACGCTCTCGTGCTTTGCTTCGGCGAGGGTTTCAAAATGCGTCCTGCCCTCCTCGCTGAACGCGACGAATTCGATGTCATGGATCGGCCGTATCAGGATAGACACGGTCTGACGGATACCGCCCGTTATGGCTCCGACAGCACCCGCGACTTCGCTGTTTTGGGGGACAATGATATCGATGTCCAGTAAATCCTGAAGCCCGTCCGCGTAAGACCGCGCCGGCGCGCCGATAAAGACAAACGGTGGCCTAACCCTGACGTCTATACGAATTTTGCTATTCCGGTCCAGGAGGTGGTCCGAAACCGAAGTTGCGAGGGCCACGTTTTCCGTAAACCCTTCCTGTTCGCAGAAAAATCCAAGGAGCTCCCGAATAAGCAGGCGGTAGAGGGCATCGAGAATTTTACGTCCGAAATCGCCGGACTCCGTCCCGGCTCTTTCGGCATAGAGGTCCAGCCCCAGACAGGCGGCTTTTGTATCCCATATCGACAGCCTCCCCAGCGCGTGCAGAACATCGGTCGGCGTAAGGGCCGATCTGATAATGCTCCCGTAAGATTCCAGTCTGTCGGTCCTGAGCAGGGAAACTCCGGACGACTCCACACGGTTGGCAAGCTCGACCCTGCTCAATGGGCCCCTCTCTCTGAGCTCGTTCGCGATCGATTTCTCCTGCGGATGTATGTCCTCCCAGTACGGCTGCCGCTGAAAGAGAAAGAAATCAGCCGGCTGCACAAGCTCCAGCTCCGCCTCCCGAGCCTTTCCCAGCTCTTCGAGGAAGGTCTCGACGCCGCTGTACTGAGCGGCGAGAACGCACAGCGGAACCACCCGCCGGGGGCCGATGACGGGCTCACCCGTTCCCCGGTGTATCTGCACGTAGCTGTCCCCACCGAGACCGAAGGTATGAACGTCAACCGTTTTCACCGCGGTCCTGAATCCCTGAAGCGAAATACCCCCCTCCCTGAACCGGGCGAAACCGTTTTCAACCTGCGCCGCATCCGTCGTGGTCCCACCCATGTCCACGACATACCCGGTCGGCGCGTCCAGGCCGTGCGCGCCCCCCATGATGGATGCCGCGGGTCCGGACAGCACCATCTCTATGGGACGGACCGAGGCGACCGCTTCACTCATCAGGGTTCCGTCACCCCTGACAATCATGAGCGGCGCTTCAATACGAAACCGGGCGAGCACATCCCTTACCGAAGCAAGGAGATGGGAAACGAGCGGAAGGAGCCGGGCATTCAGATAACAGGTATTCGCGCGCTTCACGCAGTTGAGCTCGCCGGTAAGCTCGCTCCCGCACACAACGGGGATATCGGTCATCCGTGCCGCCAGCGCCTTCACCGCCTTCTCATACTCCGGATTGCGCACGCCGATCTCGCTTGAAACGGCGATGGCATCGACCCCGCTTGCGATGAGCTTTTCCAGCGCCCCGACCGCCTCCTTCTCGTCGAGCGGTTCCGTACGCTCTCCGTTTATGGTGTGCCCTCCCCCGATAACGACACTGGGCTCGAGAAAAATCCGGTTCAGGGTATACCGGTCATACCCGATGAGAATAATGCCCGGCCTCCCTCCTTTCCCCTCCACGATCGCGTTCGTCGCGATCGTGGTAGACAGAGAGACGAGAAGAACCTCACTGAAGGTATCCTCATCGACCTTTTCGAGCAGGCCCCGAAGGCAGTTCGCTATTCCTAAAGCATAATCTTCATGTGTTGTCAGGGCCTTGAACCAGGCCGTCACTTTGCCCGTTCCGAAATCGTAGAGCACCGAATCGGTATAGGTCCCGCCGGCATCTATACCGAGCCCGAGGCCCTTTCTCTCAATAGTGCTGTTAATCCCTTCATTCAATTCCGTCACAGGACGGCTCCTGAAAAATAAATTTGCATGAAGATAACGTCTCATGAAAATTACGTATGAGGAGGAGAGTAAAAAATCCCGCTACATGCGACATCGACCCCGGGGGAGGTCCCAAGAAATTTATCCCTCATACCGGGGCATCACCGGCCTCTATCAAACGGGCCGGTTAATTATTTCGATCTCAACATCTCCGACGGTATAAGTCTGACACGCAAGACGCATGTCTTCGCCGGCTTTCAGGATCTCCAACCGATGCGCCTCAGGCGGTTTCTTTTTCGAGAGTTTTTCTCCGCCGCTCACGATGCGCACGACGCATCTTCCACACTGCGCACGTCCTCCGCAGACGGTCTCTATTCCGATCCCCTTGCGCTGGAGCGCGACGAGAATGGACGTAACCGGGTCAATGACCGCTTCCTCGCCCGTTCCCCGGACTCGAACAACAGCCATGATCGTCCTTTCCGGGCGGAACAGCCTCTCTCCCGCCCATTAAAGTCCTTTAGAAGTCAGGATTTTAAATCCGGTTTTTTCGCTCCCCGTCCGGTAAGACCGCGTTTCAGGCGCCAGAAGAAAAAACCGATCCTGCTCCGAAGAGAGGGCTTTCGCTCCTTCTCTTCCTTTTTCGAAGGGGAATAATCGGCCTTCATATAATCTCTGTCAGCCAGTCCCAACCGTTCCCTCCGCACTCGGAAAAAGTCACGTAAGGGCCTTTCCCGTTTTTTGCTTACCTACAATAATGGCTCAATATACGGCGGGCGGCAAGGCCGTTTACACGACGCGTTTGATCATCGAGCTCACGCCGCCCGGCGCCTTTACCATGACGAGCGGTTTCTTCACTCCGTCGGCCACCCGCTCGGGAATAGTGCTGTGCACGGCCCTGTACATGAGCGGTTTGTTCGTTATTCCCACCACTACGAGGTCGTGGTCTCGCGATTCCTCTACAATGGCCCCCGTTACATCATCCGCCCGAATTGACTTTTTTTGTATTTTGCCGGGAGAAAGACGGGCCGTAGCGCCATGCTCCCTTATAAACCCGTCGATATCGAGCGTCTTCTTCCCCGTATCCACGGTCAGGAGGGTAATGACTCCCCCCTCCCGTTCGAGCAGTATGCTCGCAACTTCGAAAGCGAAGGCGCTGTTCGGACCGCCCGCAATCGGCACGAGTATGTTTTTATACTTACCGTGCGGTGCATCCTTGAATATGACTATGTCGCAGGGGGCCCGTTCGATAACGGGATCGAGGGTGGAACCGAGCCTGAACCCGTGCGTCTTTCTCCCCTTTGAATACCCCATGATGAGCATGCCCACGCGCTTTTCCCGCACGGCACTCACGATTCCGCGCGCGACGCTCCTGCAGTACCTGATTCCGGTGCTTACCGGAAAGAGCGGCGCCAGATAGAGCATAACCTCTATCATGGCTTCCTTGCCCTCGAGCGCGTACTTATGCGCGTCGGAAAGAGGGACCTGCGCGGGAACGGTGACCATGTGGAGGAGCTCAACACGCGCCTTCTTCGCTCCGCTCAGGGCATAGGTGGCGCGAACAAGACCGAGCGCGGAGTGAGGGTTCGCGCATGTCACCATTATACGAAACTCGTCTCCCTCGGGCGCGCGCTCTTCCTCGATTACGTGGACGTCATGTTCTCCGGCCTTTGCATGTTTTCTTGAATAGAGAAAATAGATGGCGACTCCGGCCGCAATCCACGCAGGCGCGATGATCCAGGCAATGAGGCTCATCTTTATGAGCCAAACAGCGAGCGTCACCTGTATAAGGACCGCGAGGATGGGAAAAACGGGAAAGAGCGGCATGATGAAACCGTAATCGAGCTCGTCACCCATGTTGTACCTTATCTTGATGACGCAGAGGTTCACCATGAGAAACAGGAAGAGGAACATGATACTGGCACTCGAGGCGACGTGCAGCGTGGGAAGGAACGTGGCGACGCACAGGACGATCAATCCCGTAAACAGGAGCGCCATAACGGGCGTCCTGCGTTTGGAGGATATTTTAGAAAAGAAACGTGGAAGCATGCTGTCGCGTCCGAGGGCGTAGGACGCCCTTGTCGCGGAGTAGATCGTGGCATTGAGCGCGGAGGTGGAGGCGAATATGACGGCAAGGGTAAGGAGGATGTTCCCCATGGGGAGCAGACGCGAGACCGCTTCGCCGAACCCCTTTTCCCTGAAAGATCCTATCCATTCCCACACCGGACCTTCCACGCCCGGGGTGCCGGATTTGACCGAAACGACGGTCGCGAACGCGATAAAGGTATAGAGAAGGGTCACGATATAAACGGAGTAGAGCATTGCCTTGGGCAGGTTGCTCTTCGGGTCGATGGTTTCATCTCCGGCCTGCGCTATGACCTCGAAACCCTCGAATGCCACATAGGTGAACCCCATGGTAATGAGTATTTTCGACCACCCATGAGGAAGAAAGGGATTGAAATTGGCGAGCCTGGCCGGATCCCGGGCCGCAACGACTACGCCGGCCACCCCGATGATCGCCAGGAAGAGTATCTGACCCGCGGTAAAGAAGGCTCCTATACGGCCCGTTTCCGAAGCCCCCCTGTAATTGATATAGAAAAAAAAGACGGCTGCGGCGACCGCCGTTATCTTGATCGCCGCGTTCATGGAGAACGGAAGCCATCCCAGTATCCCGAGCTGCTCGAAATAGCGGAGGGTGTAGATGGCAAAGGTGAGCGCGTAAACGCTTCCCGCGACCGAAGACGCGAACCACTCCATCCACCCGGCCACGAAGCTCGTTCCCCTGCCGAAACCCACGCGGGCGAAATTATACGCTCCTCCCGCCCTGGGTATCGCGGAGCTGAGCTCCGCGTATGACATGGCGGTCAGGAGCGCGATAACGCCGTTGAGGGCGAAGGTGAGAAGAACTCCTCCCGGTCCGGCAATGCCGATGGAATTCCCGACACCGAGGAATACACCGGCGCCGATCATCATTCCGAGTCCCATCATCAGTATGTGAAAGAGGTTCAGATCTCTCGATAACTCCGAATGGACTTCGTTCCGCTCAACTCCGCTCATTTTGATTTCCCGGTTCTTCGCTCTATGATAACCTGCCTGAGTGTCCGATGGCCGTTTCGCCGCATCATTTCAATGGATCTTCTGGACCAGAAAACGAGGAAGGAAATACCGCTGAGTGCCAGACCTACTACGACAATTCCCACTATCGCGTTGATTCCCATGGTTGTCTCCTGAAGGTGCGGTACCGTGATGCATTGAAGATAACAGAGCGAATTTCTAGTTTCAAGAAATCTATATAAATGATGAGCTTTCACATATATAAGACACGCTATTTCAGGTTCCGGTGGACTTCAGTAAGTAATATAACAAAATACTAATAATTAGAACGAATTTCGAGTTTCAAGAAATATGCGGGATATAGATCTTTCACATACTGAAGACACACTATTTCCGGTTCCGGTGGACTTCAGTATTTTTTCGAATAAAATAGAAATGATTATCATGTTGAATAACTGTCTCATGGTATGAATTCAAAACTCAAAGCTCATGAGACCCTAATTATCATGTTTAATAACAGCACAAGGGAAAAAATGGAAACTCGAAGCTCACCCTAACAGACTCACGGAATGTTTTATGGTTTTATTCATAAAAAATCCGGGATTTTATACCGGAATTTAAAAATACAGCGGCCTTTTCTTCTTCCTGGAAAGTGACGGTTTGTCCTTTGACGAACGATGCGTAGTGTACGTACCTCTATAATTAATGCACATACCGTTCCACGTATATCCTGATGTTCCGGAATGCCCGGCCGCGGTGGCTGATCGCGTTCTTCTCCTCAGGGGAGATCTGCGCCATGGTTTTTCCGTATTCGGGCAGATAGAAGAGCGGATCGTACCCGAATCCTCCGGTGCCCGCCGGTCTCGCCGTTATCCGGCCGTCCACGCGGCCCTCGGCCGTATACCATTCCCCCGGGGAGAGTAAAAATACCGCGACACAGACGAAATGCGCCTCCCGCTCGTTTCGGGAAAGGCCCTCCAGTTCTTTCAGGAGCAGCTCGTTGTTACGTTCGTCCGTTGCACCGGGCCCCGCGAAACGGGCCGAGCGCACGCCCGGGAGTCCGCCGAGCCCGGGAACGACGAGACCCGAGTCGTCTGCGATAACGGGAATCCCGTACGCGCTGAATACACTCCGCGCCTTGATGAGTGCGTTTTCCTCGAAGCTTGTTCCGCTCTCTTCGATATCCGCCCCATGCCGGAGTTGTACAAGGTCCCGCATATTCAGCCCGTCCATGGCGAGAATATGCCTTATCTCCTCTATTTTTCCCCTGTTCCTGGAAGCAATAACGATGTCACCCAAAGTAGGTTTCTCCGTGGATTGCAGTATCCCGGTTCGTTTTTCGAATGAACGTATTTTTATCGAGGGCATAGAGCGGAGAAACCTCAATCGCGTGGACGGGCAGGCCGTCCCCATCCCGCTGCACCTCTATACCCGCATCATCAAGCCAGCCGGCGAAAAGAAGGACCTGGTCCCGGTAAACGGTTTCCGGCGATTCCGGTCCGGTTTTATTCTTCAGAGGCGAAAACTCCGCGAACCGGTCCGTTTCCACGAGTACCGTGTTCCGGACTTTGAGGAGCGCGTCGAATATGAATGTCTCCACCTTGTAGCCGTTCTGAGCAGCCGGCCTTGCAACCATTCCGTTCTCATCGACATGGGGGATCGCCTTGCGCGCCAGATGGAGGGGAAGCTCGCCCGCGCGGGCCATTTTACCGGCGAATGCTCTGCTGATCGCGTGTATGGCGATATTTCCGGCAAAGAGGTCCTCCCTGCGGTGGGGTTCCGGGATATTCATCGTATCGAGCTCGGTATACTCCACGACCGCCATCTTTCCGTCCTCGAGGACGAAAATTCCCAGCTTCTCACCCGCCTCCCGTATTCGAACGTACTTCGACGACATATCACAGTTTTCCAGCGCATGATAACCCATGAACAGGGGATCGAGGACGTTCACCAGCACGTTGTCCACCTGGAAATAGAAGACCTGCTCAACGCCGATCTCCCCGAGCCATGCGGAGATCCGGGGAGAACCGAGCGCCTGCATCGTACCGCCATGGCCGTTCGGGCTCATGAAAAGCCCGTTCTTTTCCCTCAGGAACAACCGGCCCTCGTTGTCAAAGGCCGGGTTCATGGACTGCTCGATAAACCGCACGAAACCGGGCTCCAGTCCGAAATACCCGTTTTCCTCGAAGTACCGCAGCGTCTGTCCGTGGTTCGTACGGCTGGTCATGATCATCCACGGGATGGAAACACCATACCTCTTCTGAAGCCCGAGTATTTTCTCCGCATGGACCTGGAAGAGGCTCTTCTTCCTTACCGGAGTAACCGGATAGACGCCCTTCGGCCCTTCAAGGCCGAGCCGGGAGCTCTGGCCGCCGGCCGCCGTGAACACGGCGGTCTTCCCCCCCGCGATGAGTCCCTCCCCCGCGGCTTCAGCCTCCTCAGCCTGTGCGCGTGCCTTTGAATCGACCGCAAGAGGGATAACAGGGGGCGGAAAGACGGTGCGTTTGCGTATGTCCCCTGAACGGAGCAGGGACTGCACCCGGCGTATTAAATCGAAATCGAGTGAGCGGATATCCGATACGAGCGTGTCCTTACCGGCTTCATCGAGGTCCGGCCAGAATCGCAGGACGTGTTCCTGTCCGCACGTCCGCAGTTCTTCGAAGAGAGCCTCCTCACCTTTGTTCCTGTGCATAGACATGTCCCTTTCGGTTCCCTTTGATCCATTCAGAGGTTCAACACGGCTTCCCTGAACGTATCGCCCCTGTGAAACTCGTTTTTAAACATCCCGAAACTGGCGAATCCGGGCGAGAGCAGGACCGTATCCCCGGAATCGGCCTGCCGGGACGCGAGATGCACGGCGTCCTCAATTCCCGAACAAACCGTATAGGGAATATCCAGTCCCTCTTCCAAAAGACGTTTCGTACCCGTGCCCTCGAGGAGTATAAGTTTCCCGACCTTTCTATTCACCGCCTCCGCAAGGTCCCGCGCAGCGAGGCCCTTGTCCGAGCCTCCCGCGATGAGCACGACCGGTTCAATGAAACTCTCGATCCCCCTCACCGCGGACAGGGGGGTGGTTGCGGCCGAGTCGTTGTAGTAACGAACGCCTTTCCGTTCCGCGATAAATTCAAGGCGGTGCCTGAGGCCCTTGAAATCGGCGATGCTCCGCCCGACATCCCCGGGATCGAATCCCGCGCCGCAGGCTGCTGCCGCGGCCCCGAGAACGTTGAAAAGATTGTGCCCGCCCCTGAGTAAAATATTCTTCACCTCGATTACGGGCATTTCCACCTTACTGCGGAAATAGACGGTGTCTCCCTTTACATAGGTACCCGGTCCGTCAAAACGAGCGGACAGGCCGAAGGTGATCCGCTCCCCTTTCACACCGCCGACCCACCCGAAAACGTCGTCTTCCCTGTTGATTACGAAAATGTCTCCCGGTCCCTGAAAGGCGTAGAGCGTCTCTTTGTCCCTGAAGTAGGATTCCATGTCAGGGTAATAGTCGAGATGATCCTCCATGAAGTTCGTGAACACACCGATGCGCGGGCTGAAGCGTTTGCCCCGTATGTCACCGAGCTGGAAACTCGAGAGCTCGAGCACGACCCAGGTGTCTTTCTTGACGTTATCGAGGATTTCGAAAACCGAAACGGTTATGTTTCCCGCAAGCAGCGCGTCGAGCCTGGAACCGATAACCCGGTGGATGAGGGCCGCGGTCGTGGACTTGCCCTTCGTGCCGGTGATCCCCACGACGTTGCCCGTCAGTCCGCGTATCTCGTCAATGAACACGCCTATATCGGTATCCACCCGGATACCCCTCTCGAGTGCATAGCTGATAAAGGGGGAATCCTTCGGTACGCCGGGGTTTTTAATAATGAGGTCCGCTTCACCGAAATCACGATAGCGGTGCTCCCCGAGTACCAGTTTCACGAGTTTGCGGTTCTTGAGCTTCTCAATACTCTCCCTGAGATCGTCCTCGCGTTTCAAGTCGGTTACGATGACGCGCGACCCCTTCGACGTGAAGTAATTCGCCGCTCCGACGCCGCCGCCGTGCAGGCCCAGGCCCATGATAAGAACAGTTCTTTTTTTCATGACATTACGTAATCGTATAGTACCGTAATAACCCGCATTTTGCCATATCGTTAGGCATGGAAATAAAAAATCCCCTTATGGTGAAATAAGGGGAATTTTTTACATTCTATTAATATCAGCGTCTTCTACGTGCTCTTATCTGCAGCTTTCTGAGTTTCTTGAGTCTCCTCCGTTCCGCGGCCTTCTTCTTGTTCTTTCTCTGCTCCGCCGGCTTCTCGTAGTAAGCCCTCTTCTTCCACTCCCGCAGAATACCGTCACGTTCGCATTCACGCTTGAAACGCTTGAGCGCGCGATCAATGCTTTCGCCTTCTTCGACTTTAACAACCGCCATCAGCAATCACCCCCTCTCTCTCGGAATCGAGCTTCACAGGGTCGAACCTCCAAGTCCCGGTTCTTACAAGAACCTTCTCGATCTCTTTTCATGGATAACCGGGCACATCGAAGGTATCCGGAGAGAAGCACCCTACCATTCAATAATAATAAAACCTGAGTGAATATGAAAGAGAAATCCTTCTACGCGTCCTTTTTCCTGTACTCCTCGGCCTTTCGTCTGACGCGATTCCAGACCCCGGTAAGACCCATGGCTTTCTTTACCACTTCGAGGGTCTGGCGGGCCTCCTCCCGCATTCTCATGGTACCCGAATAAATAACTTCCTCGACGAACCCCTTCTTCGCCTCGTACCCGGCGCGCCTCTCACGAATGGGAGAAAGAAACCGGTTGAGTGCGTTCGTGAGCTTTTCTTTCACTTCCACGTCCCCGACCTTTCCCTTCCGGTAGCGCTCCTTCAGGTCTTCCACTTCCGACGTGTTGTCGTTGAACGCGTCGTGATAGATAAATACGGGATTCCCCTCAACCGTACCCGGAATATCCGCTGATATTCGCTTCGGATCCGTGTACATGCCGAATACCTTGTTTTTTACCGTCTTTTCGTCGTCCGCGAGGAATATGGTATTGTTGAGGGACTTCGACATCTTGGTACCGCCGTCCGTCCCGATCAGAATGGGGACATCGCCGATCATGACATCGGGTATGGGAAAAACCTCTCCGTAGTAACCGTTGAAACGCCGCGCAATTTCCCTCGTTATCTCCACATGCGCCTCATTGTCCTTGCCCACCGGAACGAGATGGGCCCTCGGGAGGAGAATATCCGCGGCTTGCAGCACGGGATATCCCAGGAGTCCGTACGGCATCTCATTGAGATGAGCGTTCTTTGCCATGTCCTTGAGGCTCGGCATTCTCTGAAGCCTCGGCACGTTGACGAGCATTTCAAAGAAGAGGTTCAGCTCATAAACCTCGTGGACTGCGGACTGCAGGTACACGCAGGAACGGGCCGGGTCTATACCGACCGAGAGATAGTCGAGCACCATCTCCCTTATATTGTCCTTGATGGATTCGATATGCTCTTTCTGGGGCCTGGTGGTGAGCGTGTGGAGATCCGCTATGATGAAGAAGCACTCGTACTCGTCCTGCAGCCTTACCCTGTTGGCGAGTGTTCCGACATAATGGCCGAGATGCATCCTGCCCGTGGGCCTGTCGCCCGTGAGAATTCGTTTTTTCACTTTTCCTTCCCCGAATAAACGATGTACGCACCTTTCGCGTGTTTCCAGCCGCCCGGTTTAAGTCCGGGACCGGCTGCCGGATAGAGGATGAACGAGATGATTTTAAGCCGGGGGAGAACCGTACGCTCTCTACGACACGTACCGGTTCACCCGGTAATCTACCTGGATATGCTGAAAAGGATTTAAAACGAGCGAGAGAGGCCGATCTGCATTACAACTCACTATCGGCAGACTTAACGTGTATAGCCTGCGGTCCTTTGGGACCCTCCTTTATCTCAAACGAAACTTCCTGGTCTTCAGACAACGTCTTGAAACCATCCATTTCGATATCCGAGTAATGTACGAATACATCACTCCCATCTTCCATGTTGATGAACCCGTAACCCTTTCTGTCATTGAACCACTTCACTCTTCCATTGGGCACTTCAAAAAGCTCCTTTAACGAATAAGTTGAGTAAATCTACCAGTTGTGGTTTTTTTTGTCAATGATATTTTCCTGGACATTATACTGAGTCGAAATACGATTATAATAGAGATGAAAAAGACAAAGACAACATAATCTAAAACCGATGAGTCAGGAGGCCGGACCTGACCTTGGGCGCGAACCAGGTCGATTTCGGCGGCATGACGCCCCCGCTGTCTGCAATCCGGATGATCTCGGACACCCCGACCGGGTGAAAGGTGAATCCGACTCCCCCGTCCCTGTCCACGCGCTCCTCTATCTTCCGGGCGCTGGAGGGCCCCCCGTAGAAATCGATCCTTTGGTCGGTCTCCTGGCGTTCGATACCGAAAACGGGCCGGAAGACCTCGCGTCCGAACAGGGAAAGATCCAGATCCTCCACCGGGTTGCCGTTCTCCCGTTTCCCGTTGTACTGCAGCTCGTACCAGCTCCCCTCCAGGTACATGCCGAAAAATCCCTTTGCCCGCGGTTCACGGCCGTCCCCCCGCCCAATACTGAAGGGTCCGGAAAGTTTTTCCAGCAGGCCGGAGGCAGTGGGTGGCAGATCGCTCACATACCTGTTGTACCCGAATATGCGCATCTGATCGGCCGGAAAGAGCACGGCGAGGAAAAAGTTGTACTCCTCATCGGAGTCATCCTCCCCGTTATCGATTCCGCGCTCCCGGCGAATCTCCTCCCGTATCCTGCTCGCAACGGCGCTTCGATGGTGACCGTCCGCTATGTAGAGGGAGTCAACTTTGCCGAACGCATCCGAGAAATCATCGTAATCCGCAACCCGCCAGATCGTGTGGATGACGCCGTCCGGTGCTGTAAAATCGAAGAGCGGTTCCCGAGAGACCTCTCGGGACACCAGACCGTCTATTTCCCCGGTACCCCTGTAGGTCATGAGCACCGGTCCGGCGTGAACGGAGAGGGCCGCCATATGCCGGTAGCGGTCGTCAACCTTCTCGGGACGCGTGAGCTCGTGTTTCTTTATGAGCCCGGCGTCGTACTCATCCACCGAGCAGCACGCGGTTATTCCGTACTGTTCCCGTCCGTCCATGATGAGACGGTATATATAGATACACGGAGTTTCCTCCTCAACCAGAATACCTTTATCGATGAACGCACGTAGATTCAGCGCGGAGCGCTCGTAGACCTCCTCGGAATAGGGATTCGTTCCCGGCGGAAGATCGATCTCGGCCCTTATGACGTGCAGAAAGCTGTTCGGGTTGTCACGTGAAAGACCGAGGGCCTCCTCCCCGTCCACCACGTCATAGGGAACGCTTGCCACGCTGCGCGCGTTTTGAGGCCGCGGCCTGAGTGCCCTGAAAGCCCTGATCGTTGCCATACGGTTTTCCTTGTACACGTGTATTGAGTGGCCGGCCTGTGAGGAAAGGGGCAGTTACCTCTCTGAAGG
>Ga0180432_10005374_pt1 | contig 17076 bp, 13 predicted proteins | sample SS_ome_10_FD_132414 | JGI IMG/M metagenome (GOLD analysis project Ga0180432, IMG submission 132414) | Hypersaline lake sediment archaeal communities from the Salton Sea, California, USA - SS_1_MS_2 metaG | ecosystem: Environmental > Aquatic > Non-marine Saline and Alkaline > Hypersaline >...
CACCATGGGGGCCGACAGCATCTTGATCGCCGCGCCGAAGCCGGCCTCCTCGCCGCCGAAGAGGGACGTGGCCGCGGCCACGCCCAGGGCCGCCGTCGCCAGGATCGAGCCGCAGTACGACTCGTAGAGGTCGGCGCCCATGCCGGCCACGTCACCCACGTTGTCACCCACGTTGTCGGCGATGGTCGCCGGGTTCCGCGGGTCGTCCTCCGGGATGCCCGCCTCCACCTTGCCCACCAGGTCGGCACCGACGTCCGCCGCCTTGGTGTAGATGCCTCCGCCCACGCGGGCGAACAGGGCCTGCGAGCTGGCCCCCATGCCGAAGGTCAGCATCACCACGGTGATCTCGTTGAGGCTCATGTTCTGCAGGAAGTCGGCCGGCAGGATGCCCGAGTACAGCAGCAGGAACCAGCCCACGATGTCGATCAGGCCGAAGCCCACCACCACCAGGCCCATCACCGCCCCGCTGCGGAAGGCCACCACCAGCCCGTCGTTCAGCGAGCGGCGGGCCCCGGCGGCCGTCCGGTGCGACGCCCGGGTGGCCGTGTTCATCCCCAGCCAGCCGCACAGCCCGCTGAAAAAGCCCCCCGTCAGGAAGGCCAGAAACACGATCTGGTGCTGGGCGTGCAGCACCCAGCCCATGATGAACAGCAGCACCGAGACCACCAGGAAGAAGATGGCCACCACCTTGTACTGCCGCGTCAGGTAGGCCAGGGCCCCGTCCCGCACGTACCCGGAGATGCGGATCATGTCCGGGTCGCCCTCGTCGGCAGCGACCAGCCGCTTGTAGAACACCCAGGCGAACACCAGCGCCAGAATCGCCCCCAGGGGCGCCACCCACCAGATGCCGGGCAGCGCAGACAGGCCGTGCGACACCTCCTCGGCGCCGGCGGTGGCCCCGGGCGCCGCCTGCTCCTGAGCCAGGGCGGCCGTTCCGCTCAGCAGCAGAACCGCACCAGCCAGGATCAACGTTCCGATCTTTGTTCTCGATGTTGCCGCGAACACAGGTCCGTCTCCTTGTTGTGAACTCCAGACCGACGCCGGACCGCTGCCGGGCAGGTTGGGTGACCGACGGCTCGACGCGTAAAACAGGTGTTGCCAAGCGATTACGATGTCTGCCGCGCCCAGCGCCGCGCGTCGGCAGGCGGCGGGAATATAGCACAACCGGCCCGCAAGTCCAGGGCTTTTCGGGCCTGGGCCGTTGCAGCTCCGCCGGGCGGCGGGTACCTTCGCCCCCGCGCAGCAAAGCATGCCGATCCGGCGAACGGCGCAGGCCACTGTCCTCGGCGTGCATCCTGTTGTGCCGCCGCGGTGGCCGTCCGCCCAGGTCGCGGCCCCGGGTCGGCGGCACCCCGGGTAGCTTCTGAACCGGTCGTCGGGAGATGCAAGCCATGCGATGGACAATGCGCCACGGGTGGATCGCCGCACTGGTTGCCCTGCTGCTGGGCACACCCTGCTGGGCTCAGTTCGCCAAGCGGGTCAAGGCGGTGGGCCGGGCGGCGGGGACCAGCGTGCGGGCCGGGGACGAGGCCCTCCAGGCCGCCCAGCGCCAGGCCGTGGAGATGGCCTGCGGGCTGTACATCAGCAGCATGAGCGAGACCGAGAACTTCGCCCTGGTCAAGGACCGCATCCTCGGCCAGGCCGCCGGTTACCTCCGGGAGTTCAAGGAACTGCGCCGCTGGACCGAGGCGGGGACGAGCTGCGTGGAGATCGAGGCCGTTGTCTCGGTCGCCGACTTCGAGCGGGACTGGGCCGCCTTCGCCCACGCCAAGGAGACCGAGGACAACCCCCGGATGATGATCGTCATCGTCGAGGACAACAACGTCGACGACCTCAACGAGCCGGTCTGCAACCGCATCTGCCAGTCCCGTTTCGAGCATCTCTGCCTGCGGCACGATGTCCAGCTCGTCGACCGGGAGGTCAGCGAGAACGTCCGCGAGCGTGATGTCACCCTGGCGGCCCTGGACAACGACGTGACCAGGCTGGCCGCCATTGCCGCCGAGTTCAAGGCCGACATCCTGGTCTTCGGGCAGGCGGAAGCGAAACCGGGCGGCACCGTCACGGTGGGCGGCCAGGACATCTACCAGTGGGACGTCTCGCTGAACGTCCGCGCCGTGCAGGCCGACTCGGCCGCCCTGCTGATGTCCAACAACTACCGGCCGCGCAAGCTGTTCCGCAGCGTGACCGCCGCCGGCGGCGACGAGGCTTTCCGCGAGCTGATCGACGAGTCCGGCCCCACCATCCTCAAGAACATCGGCGAGGCCTGGCACAAGCGGGCGGCGTTCCGCCGCATCCTGAACATCAAGCTGAGCGACGTGACCCGGCCTCAGGCCAAGGCCATCTGCGCCGCCCTGGCGGACCACCGCGGCGTGGTCGGTGGCGGCGGCGGTCTGCACATCCGGAACTACACCCACGGCGTGGCCGACGTCGAGGTCAACTGGAAGTTCGACATGAACCTGCTGGCCGACACCATCGAGGAGCTGGAGGTCGACGGCATGGTCTTCGCCATCAGCGAGCAGACACCCAACCGCCTGGACATCCGGGTCACCCACGCCAAGTAGAGCCCGACATGCCGACAACGGACCGCAACACCCCGAACACGACCGACAGCGCCTTTCCGCTTCTGGATCTGGAGAGCCTGATCCGGAGCATCCCCGACTGGCCGAAGCCGGGCGTGCTCTTCAAGGACATCACCCCCCTGCTGGCGGATTCCGCCGGGCTGGCCCTGGCCGTCGAGCTGCTGGCCCAGCCGTTTCGCGGCCGGGGGGTGGACCTGGTCGCCGGCGCCGAATCCCGCGGATTCATCTTCGGCACCGCCGTGGCCACGGCCCTCTCCGCGGGCTTCATCCCCATCCGCAAGCCCGGCAAGCTGCCCGCCGAGACCCGCTCGGAGGAGTACGAGCTGGAGTACGGCACCGACCGGCTGGAGATCCACGCCGACGCCATTCGCCCCGGCCAGCGCGTGCTCCTGGTCGACGACCTGCTGGCCACCGGCGGGACCATGGCGGCCTGCTGCCGGCTGGTGGAGACCCTGGGGGGCTCCATCGTGGGCATCGCCGTGTTGATCGAGCTGGAGTTCCTGGTCGGGCGCCGGGCCCTGGCCGGATACCCGTTGCACTCTGTCCTGAAGGTCAGCGAAGGCTGAGCCGCCGCCTGCGTGCCGATGATCCGCCGTCTGACCACGCCCCGACACACCGCAGGTCGCCACACCCCGCGTCTCTGCCTGCAGGGCCTGCTGCTGGCTGCGGTCCTCACCGCCGGCGCCTGCGCGCCCCGGCAGAGCCGGTTCTTCGTCGCGGATCACCGGGCCGACGGCTCGGCGGAACGGTACTTCGAGGACTTCCCCGAAACCTGGTTCTGCCACGACGCCCACCGGCACGTGGACATCGTCGCCCGGCGCGAGGTGCACCCGGACCGGGCGGAGCCGGGGCCGACCATCCAGGTGCTGCACATCCGCCGGATCTGGGCGGCGGTCCCCGGGCAGACCTACGCCGAACAGAGCATGATCAACGCCACCGTCAGCTACATGATCACCGGTCCGAACGGCGGGGCCACCTACGACGGAGGCGGCTTCGTCACCTTCCGCCAGAGCCGGGACGGCGAGGAGATCGTCGGCCGTCTCGAGTCCTCCGCCCTGGACCTCCGCCGCCGGATCGGCGAGGGAGCGGACGTCTTCGAGCGGGTCGCGGTCACCGGCGAGTTCGTCGCCGCCCGCAACAAGCGGGAGGTCGTGCGAGTCCTCAACGAAATGAAGCGCCTCTTTGGCCCCCTGCCCCGCTACCAGCCCCCGCCGGTGAGCCCGCACCTGCGCTGAGTTGAACCGCCGGGACGGCCCGGTGAGCACCACGGGACACGCCCGGGCTGATCGTTTGACGCCTCGGCGCCGTATCCTTATCTTCCGGCCATGCTTGGCGCGGGACGGCGGACCTGCTTGCAGGTCGAGGTCGCGGCCCACACTGCCGCACCTCGCCACCTCGGACAGAACCAAACCGAGAGGGACCCACCGCAGGCCATCGCCACCGGGCAGCCGCCTTTCGGGGAGCGCACATGGCAGCGACCACCACCAGCCGGGGAAGCTGGGGTTCCAGCTTCGGGTTCATTCTGGCCGCGGCGGGATCCGCCATCGGCCTGGGAAACATCTGGGGGTTTCCCTACAAGGCCTCACAAAGCGGCGGCGCGGCGTTTGTCGCCCTGTACCTGATCTGCGTGCTGATCGTGGGCATCCCGGTGATGTTCGCCGAGCTGTCCATCGGCCGGTCGACGCAGAAGAGCCCGGTGAGCGCCTTTCGAGCCCTGGCGCCGCGATCGGCGTGGTGGCTGGTGGGCGCTCAGGGTGTGCTGTCGGGGTTCTGTATTCTGGCCTTCTACAGCGTGATCGCCGGGTGGACGCTGGGATACCTGTACATGGCCATCACCGGGCGTTTCACCGCCGGCGTAAGCCTGGAACAGAGCGAGGCCATGTTCGACGGGCTGCGGGGCAACCCGGCGGTGGTGGTGTTGTGGACCGGCGGCTTCTTCGTGCTGTCGATTCTGGTGGTTCGCGGCGGCGTGCACGGGGGCATCGAACGGGCTTCGCGGGTGCTGATGCCGGTGTTCTTCTTCCTGCTGGTCGGGCTGGCCGTCCGGGCCACGACGCTGGAGGGCGGTGCGGCCGGCGTGCACTTCCTGTTCAACGTCGATTTTTCCAAGGTCACTGCGGACGTGGTGCTGGACGCCCTCTCGCAGGCCTTCTTCAGCATGAGCCTGGGCATGGGGGCCATGATCACCTACGGCTCCTACCTGGCCCGCAGGGAGAACCTGCCGCGGGCCGGCCTGACGGTGGGCCTGTCGGACACCGCCATCGCCCTGCTCTCGGGGCTGATGATCTTCCCCGCCCTCTTCGCGGCCGGGGCCACCCCCACCGAGGGGCCGGGCCTGGTCTTCGTGGTCTTGCCCACCATCTTCGACGCCATGCCCGCCGGGGTCGCCTTCGCCGTCGCCTTCTACGCCCTGCTGGTCATCGCCGCCCTGACCTCCTCCATCTCGCTGCTGGAGGTCATCACCGCCTTCTTCGTGGACGAACTCCGCTGGGGGCGGGAGCGGGCCGTCTGGCTGTTCGGCGGGGTGTGCTTCGCCCTGGCCGTGCCCTGCGCCCTGTGGTCCGGTTTCATGGACCTGCTCATCATGATCTTCTTCGACTACGCCCTGCTGGTGGGCGGCCTGTTCATCTGCCTCTTCGTCGGCTGGCGCTGGAAGCCCGCCGGCGCCATCGCCGAGATGCGGGCCGAAGGCCGGAGCTTCCCGGGCCTCTCAGGCTGGGGCCTGCTGATCCGCTTCTTCTGCCCCGTGGTGATCGCCATCATCATCGCCAACCAGCTCTGGTCGGCGCTGAAGCCGGCGGGGCAATAGACCGCTCTCACTCGCCCCGCTGGAGGGCCCGGATGCCGGCGGTTGCCTGCCCGGGCGGCGGAGGCTATGTTCGCGTCGCCCGGCCCCCTCGGAGACACAACCGTGAGCTACGAGCAGTTCGCCAACACCCTCGAGAACGCCACCAACATCAGCACGGAGTGGGTCTGGGAGAGAAGCTACCTGCTGTTCATCCTGCTGGCCTGCGGGCTGATCTTCTCGATCGCCAGCAAGTTCGTGCAGTGGCGGATCCTGTCACACGGCTACGGCTGCATCCGCGGGCACTACGACAAGCCCGGCGACACGGGCCACATCAACCACTTCCAGGCGCTCTGCGCCGCGCTCTCGGCCACCATCGGGCTGGGCAACATCGCCGGCGTGGCGGTGGCGGTCTCCATCGGCGGGCCCGGGGCCATCTTCTGGATGTGGATCGTGGGGCTGTTCGGCATGGCCCTGAAGTTCATGGAGTGCTCGCTGGCGGTCATGTTCCGCGACGTGCGCCAGGTGCCCGACTCCGCGGGCGAAAGCCGCCGCGAAGTGCGGGGCGGGCCGATGTGGTACATGCAGAAGGCCCTGGTGGAGCCCTTCCGGCGCGGCGGCAGCCCGGTCTGGGTGCTGTTCAAGATCCTGGCGGTGCTGTTCGCCACCGCCACCATCCTGAACTCCTTCGGGGCCGGCAACATGTTCCAGGGCTGGAACGTGGCCGACGTGCTGGAGAAGAACTTCCACGTCAAGACCTACATCTCCGGCATGGCCATGTCCCTGCTGGTGGCCCTGGTCATCATCGGCGGCATCACCCGCATCGGGCAGGTGGCCTCGCGGCTGGTGCCCTTCATGTGCGTGGTCTACGTGGCGGCCGCCCTGTACGTGATCGCCCTGCACCTCGATGAAGTCCCCTACTACCTGGGCCTGATCGTCCGGTCGGCCTTCGAGCCGACCGAGGCGGGCGGGGCGTTCGCCGGGGTGTCGGTGTGGGCGGCGTTCACCTGGGGCCTGAAGCGGGCCTGCTTCTCGAACGAGGCGGGCGAGGGCTCGGCGGCCATGGCCCACGCCGCGGCCCGCACCGAGGAGCCCATCCGCGAGGGCATCGTGGCCGGCATCGGGCCGTTCGTGGACACGCTCGTCATCTGCACCATGAGCGCCCTGGTGCTGCTGATGACCGGCGCCTGGAACCGCCCGGCCGTCGGCACCGTCGCCGCCGTCGACGGGGCCACCGTCCGGATCGCCTGCTCGCCCGACCTGCCGGAGAGAATCGGTGATCTCTACATCGAGCGCATGCGGGACCCCGAGCGGACCGGCAGCCAGCTCTCCATCCACCTCCAACGCGGCGCCGACCGGGACTTCCAGAGCGTCGCCGCCGAAATCCCCCGGGATGCCCTCGCCACCGAGACCGGCCGGATCCCTCGCTGGTCCGACCTGGAGACCCTCACCCTCGACCTTGCCGAGACCGCCGAGGAGGACCGGGCGGCGATCGCCGTCGGACAGCAGGTCCACCTGGATATGGAAGGGGCCGAACTGACCCGCTTCGCCTTCGACACCACCCTGGCCGGCATGGGCGCCTACATCATCACGGCGGGTGTCTGCCTCTTCGGCTTCAGCACCATGATCAGTTGGAGCTACTACGGCGAGAAGGGGGCGGAGTACCTGCTGGGCCCGGGGGCGGTCCTGCCGTACAAGTTCGTGTTCGTCATCTTCGTGTTCCTCGGCATGGTCCTGGAGAAGTTTCAGTGGGTGTACAACTTCTCGGACACCACCGTGGGGCTCATGGTCTTCCTGAACCTGCCGGTCATTCTCATCCTCTCGCCGCACGTGCTCCGGGCCGCCCGCGATTACTTCCGCCGCCTGGACGCCGGCGAGTTCCGGCGCCGGGGCGAGTGACCCCGGCTCCCCGACCCGCAGGGGGCGGCCGGCACGCCGGGCCGGGGAAGTTGACGCCCCATCTTTGCCCGACTACTTTGATTAACCCCCTGTCGGCGCGGGGCTTGCCCGCTCCGCCCCCAGGTGGGTGCCCTGCTCCGGCGCTGCCGCCCGGCGCCGGTCGGGATGCGGTCCGCTGTTGCTGGCGCAGCGCATGGGAAGCGCCGAGCCCCCGGGAGCCTGAACGATGATATCCCCAGTGTCCGTCCGCAGCGTGTCGTTCGTCGCGGGCCTTGTGCTGCTCGTGGTCGCCTGCCGTCCGCCGGAGCCCCCGCCGCTGGTCGCGGAGGACCTGGGAACGGCGGACCGCCCTCTGCTGCCGTCTCTGGATCCTTCCGTGAGCCTGGACCCGTCCATCCTCTCCGGCCGGGCCGCCCCGGTCGAGCCGGACGATCTGCTGGAGGAGGCCGAGGCGGACGAGCCCGCTGAGAGAGCCGAAGCGGACGACGGTGCCCTGGCCGACGTCCGCGAAGCCCTCGAGGAAATCATCGAGCTGACCGTCGAATCGGTGGCCGACGACGCGCTGGGCGACCTGACCGACCTGATCGTGCCGGAGCAGCAGGAGCAGGCCGGCAGGCTGCTCGAACTCGCAGCCCGCCTCATCGAGGAAGGCAACCGGCTCGAGGCGGTTCTGACCGAGAAGGCCCCCCAGATGATGCAGAGCCTCCAGGCCATGGGCGCCGGGATGCTGCCGGGAGCGGTGCCCGGCGGGCTCCAGGGGCTGTCCGGCGATCAGGAGGCCAACACCGAGGCACTGGTCCGGTTCCTGCAGGTCGGCGACATCGAGCTGCTCTCCGCGGACCAGGCCGTGGCCACCATCGGCCCCGAGGGCCAGGGCGTGCCGGTGGAGTTCCGCCTGGTCGACGAGGAGTGGTATGTCTACGTCCCCAAGCTGCTGGACGATCAGGAGCTGCTCGACGGTGTCCTGCGCGTGGGGGAAATCGTCAGCGCGAAACTCACCGACGTGACCGCGCGGATCGAGGACGGCAGCCTGGCCCCCGAGGCGATCATGGCCGAGTTCGCGATGTTCGGCGTTGAACTCCAGCCGGTCCTGACGGAGCTGAAGCCCAAGTTCGACGCCCTGGCCGCCGAGCTGGTCGGCGCGGGGGCCGGCGCATCGTCCGATCAGGAGGGCGCCGCACCGGACGAGGAGGAAGGCACGGACGAGCAAGCGCCCGCCGAGGAACCCGCTGACGACTCCATCGAGGACGAAGAGGCGGACGAGGAACCCGAGGAGCCGGCCCCGCCGCGCGGCCGGGGACGCGGTCGCGGTCGCGCCTGACGCAGCATCCATGCAGCCCCAGACGCGGGAACCCGAGCATGAGCGACGGACGAGGCGTCGCCCACAGTCTGGCCGAGGTGTACCTCTACCTCATGGTGACTCCCTGCGCTCGCTGCGGAAAGGGCCCGCTGCAGGGTGGTGACGCCCGGCCCGAGTGCTGGGGCGACACGCCCGGGGTTACCGTGGACACCCGCTGCGCCGCCTGCGGGGATCAGAGCCGGGTCTGCTTCGAGGTGCCCGGCGAGGATCTGGCCGCCTCCCGCAACGCCCCCCCCGACACCGTCGCCCGCGTCAACAGCACCGGCCAGCGATCACAGATCATCGACGTGGGCGGCTGGATGACTCTCTTCGGGGTCATCGCCGACGCCGCGGCCCGGGCGACGGACAAGGCCGAGGCCCGCAGGCTGGGTTACGAGGCCGCTCAGTGCCTGGACGAGGCACTCAAGTTCTACGAGCCCGAGAACGAGCTGCCGCCGGACAGCGCTTTCTTCGACGAGGCCTCGCGACGGCGGTACCGCGACCACCCCGAGCGGCTGGCCCGGTCCCGGCTCATCGGCCTGCGGGCCCGACTGCCCAGCATCGATGCCATGGAAAAGCGTCTCCTGTCGGAGAAGAAGAGGAAGCGGTGGTGGCAGTGGCGGTCGTGACAGGGCTCCGGGGCGGCCGGCTTGCCGGGCTGAGCCGGGGGCACCGGCCGGCGCGGGAGCTGCTGCTTCTGCTGGTGGCCGGGGCCCTGCTGCCGCAGGTCCGCCCTGCCCGGGCTCAGCAACCCACTACGGCGCCCTCTGCCCCACCCCCGCCGGCCACCGAGAGGATCCAAGCCACCGTGGCCCAGGCCCGCGCCGAGGTGCAGACGCTGATCGGCACGGACGAGCTGATCGACGGGCTGTACTTCGGGTGGTTTGACCGGCCCTATCGGCGGGCGACGATCGCCTGCCTGGTCAAGGCAGTCCAGGTCCTGGACCACGAGGCACGCCTGCGCCGGCTCGGCCGCAGCGGGCTGACCGACGCCCAGGTGAACCGGCTCGCCGATTGGATCCGCGACGCTCCCGGGCGGGCAACCGCGTCCGCCCGCCGGATCGACTTCGCCCCTCACCGGCTGTGCACCGACCCCCAGAGGCTGCGGGCCTGGACGAACCGCGGAGCCACCGACCTGCCCCCGGCACTGGTGGGCTTCATCGACCGAGCGACGTCCTCGCAGCACGACCGCTGGGCGGGTGATTTCGACGTGCTCTGCTGCCTCGGCCTGCGGGTGATCGGGACGTCCCGGCTGCCGTGGATGCAGGGGCCGGACCGGCAGTCCCTTCTGGATCACGGCCGGGCCCTGGGCATCACCACGATGGTCCCGGCGATCGCAGGCTCGGCGGCCCCCGCCGCACCACCGGAGGCGGAACCTCCAGAGACCGGCAGCCAGCGGCAGCCTCACGTCTTGCGGATCATTCCGGTGACCCTGCCCGAACTGGCTGCGGCCGCACCCGGGCAGACGGACGAGCGCCCCGGTGCGATCCTGGCGATCACCGAACCGGTCAGGGGCGAGAGTTGGTCCGAATCGCTGGCCCGCCAGGCGCTCTACCGCGCAGCAACCGGCCGGCAGGCCGCCGTCGTCACCGGCTGGGCGCCGCCGCCCACCGGTTGGAGCACGACCAGGGCCCCGGAGCACGTGGCCCTGGCCATGTGGATCCGTGCCCTGGACGGACCGACCTTGATGCTGATGGAGGGCTGGCGTGACCTGCGGGACGGCTCCGGATCGCCCCACCCGAGCCTGCTGCCGGCCCCGGCGATCCTGGAAACCGTGGCCCACACCGCCCTGGATCTGCTGCACTTCGGCCCTCATCTGGCGGCGTTTCACCGGCCGAGCCCGGTAGCGATCGTCGTAGGGAAAGACTGCTGCGAAGCCGACGGCGATCGCTGGTCGCCCGCCTGCCGGCAGGTGTTCGAGGCCCTCGCCGAACGGGCGGTGCGCTTCGACGTCCTTCCGGAGCTCCGGCTGACAACTCGCGCCCCTCGGCACCGGTACGACGTGGTCATCACCCCGCCGGACCGGGCGCTTTCTGCGGGCACTTCCCAAAGACTGCCTCTTCTGCTGGCCGAGGATGGCGTTCGCGTCTCCTGGGAGCCGGATGGAGCCGGCCTGGAGCCCATTACTGTGGCGGTGGAGCGCTGCCAGGCCGCCGACCGGCATCACCGGCACCGCCTTGTAGTGACCGGATCCGGCGGCCGCCGTCCCGCGGGCGTGTTCGTCTTCCACGGGGCCGGCGATCGGCTCGCCCTGGCCAACACTACGGCGGAGCCGCGGCGTGTCTGGATCACGACGGCCAGTGGACGGCCCGCCCCAACCGTGACCGACCTGCTCACCGGTGAAACGCTCCGGCGAACCGATCAGGGCGTGGACCTGCTGGGCCGGCAGGTACGAGTCCTGGTTCCTGAGCACTGACCCGCCCCCCCGAAAGCCGCCGGGTTTGACACTCCTGCGCCGGCATTCCTAGAATACCCGGTTTGGCGCGGTCGGCCTGGGTTCATGCGAGAACGACAAGGTGGGCGACATTCGACTGGGTGAACTATCCGATCATCTGGCGGGCTCCGGCATGCCCAACACCGTCGAGGGCGACCGGGACCTGGTCCTCACGGCCGTGAACACCCTCGAGGATGCCGGGCCCGGCGAAATCAGCTTCCTGGCCAACCCGAAGTACGCCGAACGGCTCGGCACCACCAGGGCCTCGGCGGTCCTGGTCGATCGCGAAGCAACGGTGCCGCCGGGCGTGGCCGCGGTGCGGACGAGCGATCCCTACGCGGCGCTCTGCCTGACCATCGTCAGGGTGCACGGGTACCGCCGGCACCCGCAATGGGGCATCAGCGACCGGGCCTGCATCGCCTCCTCGGCCCGGATCGGCCCGAACGCCAACATCGGCCCGAACGTCTACATCGCCGAGAACGTCCGCATCGGGGCCGAGGCCAACATCTACCCCGGCTGCTACATCGCCGAGCGGTGCGTGATCGGTGATCGCGTCACCCTCTATCCGAACGTGGTGCTGTACGACGATTCGGTGCTGGGCGAGCGGGTCACGCTGCACGCCGGAACGGTGATCGGCGAAGACGGTCTGGGCTACGCCCCGGTGGGCGAGGAGTGGATCAAGATCCCCCAGGTCGGGCGTGCGGAGATCGGCGACGACGTGGAGATCGGGGCGGCCTGCACCATCGACCGGGCGACGCTGGGCTGCACGCGGATCGGCTCGGGAACCAAGTTCAGCAACCTGGTCGCGATCGGCCACGGGGCCAAGATCGGCTCGAACTGCATGGTTGTGGCCCAGGTGGGGGTGGCCGGCTCGACCGTGGTCGGCCGGCACGTCACCATGGCGGGCCAGGCGGGCATCGTCGGCCACGCCACCATCGGCGACAACGCCACCATCGGCGCCAAGGCCGGGGTCAAGAACGACGTCGAAGCGGGCACGACCGTCCTGGGAGCCCCGGCCGTGCCCATCACCGAAGCCAAGCGGCAGATGCTCATGGTCCAGCAGTTGCCGAAGATGCGCGAACGCCTCCGGGCCCTGGAGGCCGAGGTGAAGGCCCTGCGGGAGCGGACCGGAGCCGACGGACCGAGCGGGCAGGATTGACCGGCCCGACCCGCACCGCACCGGGCACCCGACCGAAACGTGACCGCCCATGCCCCATCCGATAACGCCAGCCCGGCAGAGTATCGGCATCATCGCCGGGGCCGGCCGTTTTCCCTTCCTGGTCAGCCGGGGGGCCCGCCGGGCCGGCTGCCGCGTCGATGTCATCGCCCTCCGGGGCCTGGCCGATCCCGCTCTGGCCGAGACCGCCGATCGGTTTCGCTGGTCCGGCGTGGTCCGGCTGGGACACTGGATCCGGACGCTGCGCCGCTGGGACGACTCCCGCGCCATCCTGGCCGGCTCGGTACGCAAGAGCGAGATGTACGGCCGTTTTCGGCTGTTGCGTTACCTGCCCGACTGGACCAGCATCCGCCTCTGGTTCTTCACCGTGGAGGACAAACGCAACGACACCGTGCTCCGGGCGGTGGCCGACGAACTCGCCCGCCACGGCATTACTCTGGAGAACTGCGTGCAGTACTGTGCCCAGGACATGGCCCCCGAGGGGGTGCTCACCCGCCGGCAGCCCACCGCCGCTCAGCTCAGGGATCTGGAGTTCGGCTGGCGCCTGGCCAAGGAGATGGGCCGGCTCGACGTCGGGCAGGCCATCGCCGTCAAGGAGACCGACGTCATCGCCGTCGAGGCCATCGAGGGCACCGACCGGATGATCCAACGCGCCGGCGAGCTGTGCCCCTCCGGCGGCTGGACACTCGTCAAGGTGGCCAAGCCCGATCAGGACATGCGCTTCGACGTGCCCACCATCGGCCCGGACACCATCGAGAACCTCCGCCGCAACCGCGCCGGCATGCTGGTTGTCGAAGCCGGCCAGACCCTGGTCGTCGACCGCGCGGCCACCGTGGCCGCCGCCGATCGTGCCGGCATCGTCCTGGTGGGACGGGGTGATCCCCGCTGAGCCCCGGTCTCAGCCCTGCGCCGGCCGCAGGCCACCCCGCCGCAGGGCGCACAGCCCCAGGAAGGTCGCCAGGCTGAACTGCACGAACAGCGCCCCGCAGGGGATCTGGCTGGCCACGCGGCGGCGAACCTCGGCCGCGGAGGGAACCTCGGGCAACGGGAAGTCGATGCGGGCGCTGGCGAAGCTGGTGATGGTCTCCTCGGCGTCGATGGCCTGCTCCTCCACCGTCAGGGCGATGTTGTACTGCCCCGCGGCCGGTTCCTCGATGATGGCCATGAACTCGGAGTTGACCTCCACCGAATCGAGGGCCGGCACGCCTTCCTGCAGCACCGTCTCGACCAGCACGAACGCGTCCGCCGACACCGAGGTGCTGCTGCGCGGGTCCTGGGTCGCCCAGAGCCGCAGCACGATCGGCCCGGAATCCGTGGTGCTGTTGTTGGTCAGCGGCACCGAGACAGACAGCTCGGCGTCGGTGTTGAACTCGTACAGCCAGTCCCCCAAGCGGATGTCCGCGGCACCGGCGCTCGAGGTGAGGATCAGCGTTGCGGCCCCCGCCGCCAGCAGAAGCTTGCGTCGCTCCATCGTTTCTCTCCTGGTCTGCCTGACCGATACAAAACCCGCCGTCCGGAGGCGGGACCATACCGGGGAACAGCGTCCCGGGCAACGCCGGGGGCGGGTCGCCGGAGTGCCGGCACCGCTGCCGCCCGCCGGCGACTTGACCCGCTCGGTGGCGGCGTCCGAAGATGTGCGGATGGTTGATCCCCTCGAGGACGAACGCTTCATGCGGGCCGCCCTGGCGGAGGCCGCCGCCGCCCTCGGCGCGGACGACGTGCCCGTGGGCGCCGTCGCCGTCCACTCCGGGCGGATCATCGGCCGCGGGCACAACCAGAAGGTCCGCCTGAACGATCCCACGGCGCACGCCGAGATGCTGGCCATCACCGCGGCCGCAACCGCCCTGGCCGACTGGCGGCTTACCGGTTGCACCCTCTACGTCACCCTCGAGCCGTGCGCCATGTGCGCCGGCGCCATCCTCCTGGCCCGGATCGACCGCCTGGTCTTCGGAGCCGACGATCCCAAGACCGGGGCCTGCGGCTCCCTGCACGACCTGCTCGGCGACCCCCGGGCCAACCACCAGGTGGCCGTGGCCCGCGGTGTCCTCCGAGACGAGTGCAGCGGCCTGCTGACCGACTTCTTCGCCCGCCAGCGCCGGGCGGGCAAGAAGTAGCCGCCACCACCCGCCCCCTCGCCGGCGACTTATCCGGACGGCGGGGCCACCGTGCCCGATACCTCCGGGGCTTGCCCAGGAGGAACTTCCTGCAAAAACCGCCCAGTCGCCCGCCTCTGCCGGTAACGAATCGTATAGTTGTCCTTCGGGCACACCAGGGGAAAGCAGACATGATCGTGGGCCGCAGCCCAAGCCGCGCCCGTCCGGGCGCCCCGCCAGTCAACACTCCAACGGGCAGAGCTCTTCTCATTTTTTTAGGAGGGAGAAAGCATGGTAGCCGGCGTAGGGATCAACAGGAACCTCAGGGCGCGGACCCGCCCTGCGGTGGCACGGCGCAGGGCGGCCGTGGCCGTACAGATCGCGGTATCCCTGACCGTGATCATCGGCTTCGCAGCCCTGACCGTCGACGTGGGGGCGATGTACAACGCCAAGGCGGAACTCCAGCGCACGGCCGACGCGGCGGCGCTGGCCGCGGCGGGGATGCTGGGCGAGTACGGGCTGGTCGACCCCATGGACGCCGCCCGCGACGCGGCCCTGGAGTTCGCCAACCAGAACACGGTCTGGGGCCAGTCGATGCTCATCGACCGCGACAAGGACATCACCCTGGGTCGAGCCCACTACGACGCCCAGCAGAACAAGTACAGCTTCGCCGCGACTGACTCCCTCCCCGACGCGGTGCGCGTCCGCGTCCGCATGACCAACGACTCCATGAACGGACCCCTGGCACTGGTCTTCGCCGGTATCTTCGGCAGCAATCACACCGAGCTGACCGCCGAGGCCATTGCCATGATGGTGCCGCGGGACATCGCCATCGTGGCCGACCTCTCCGGCTCGATGAACGACGACTGCGAGCTGCGCAACGTGCACAATCATCAGATCTGCCTGTTCGACGTCTGGGCCGGGCTGCCCAAGTCGAAAGGCCAGGCGGGCATCTACGCCGGCAGCGATCCGCTGGAGCCGGGCGATCCCGGTCCCGGCGACCTCCATCCCGCCACCGGGCCGGGGCTGCCCGGGCACTACGGCGGCAACCCCAACCCCTTCAACGAGGCCTTCGACGACTCCGAGGACCACGGCCCCCGCTGGGGCTGGATGACCACCTGGGGCACCGACCTGCTCCCCGGCACCTACGACCCCGTGGCCGACACCGGGCTCTATCACCTGCCCCGCTACCAGGACACCACCGATCCCGAGGTGGAGCAGAACCTCATCGAGGCCGGTTACTCCGCGGCCGAGCGTGACGCCATCCTGAGCTCGGCCAACGACTCCAGCACCACCTACTACCGCAACCGCGTCAAGGTGATGCTGGGGCTGGCCGGCTGGCACAGCGGCATGACCGCCGGGAAGTACTCCTCCGGGCCCGGCAACGGCAACAGCATCATCGGCGACGGCGAGCTGGTGCAGACCGTCGACTACCCCTTCAGCGGCGGGTCCTGGAACGACTACGTCAACTACGTCAAGGGCAACAGCTCGATGACCAGCGGGGACAGCGGCTTCAAGTACCGCTTCGGCATCAAGACCTACGTCAACTACCTGCTGGAACGCAAGCCCCAGCACAGCCAGACGGCGGAGCTCTCCCTCACCCCGGCCCAGCCGGTTCACGCGGTCAAGGAGGCCGTCCAGCACATGGTGGACGTCATCCACGCCCTGGAGACCCTCGACCAGGTCTCCCTGGAGGTGTACGGCCAGACCGTGCACCACGAGCAGGACCTGACCACCGAGTACTTCGACGTCAGCGACCGGTTGCTGGACATGCAGGCCGGCTACTACGACACCTGGACCAACATGGGCGGCGGCATCGCCCAGGGTGTCGCCGAGCTGACCGGCCCGCGGGCCCGCTCCGCCTCCCGCAAGATCATGATCCTGCTCACCGACGGACAGGCCAACGTCAACGAGTCCGGCGGCTGTGGCGACTACACCGGCGGCAAGGCCTACGCCCTGGCCCAGGCCCAGGTGGCGGCCGACGCCGGGATCCGCATCTTCGCCGTGAGCCACGGCTACGGGGCCGATCAGTACACCATGGCCCAGATCGCCGAGACCGCCGAGGGCGAGCATTATCACGCCGAAGGCTCCATCGAGGAGTACAGCGAGGAGCTGGAGTCCATCTTCCAGTTGCTCGGCGGCCAGCGGCCCGTGGAGCTGATCAAGTAGGGACCCGCGGGAAGGCCACCGGGCGACGTTCGCCCGGCTCCGCCTCGCGGCCGACGAGATTCACCCTCCGCCGTAAATACGGCCGGCAACGCGCCGCCGACGGGATGCATCTTCCCCCGTCGGCGGCGTGCCTGTTGGGCGGTGCCCGGCTCCGCCGCCCCCGGTGTCGTGCCCCAAGACGGACCGATAGCCGCCGCGCCTGGCAGGCTGATAACCTCTCGGTGCCACAACTCTGTCAGAGCGGCTGCAAGCCAGAGGTTTTTTTCGAGTTTTTTTCGCTTCGTCCGGCCGGCGGCCGACGGAAGGTTGGGGAACCTCTGCGGTCTCTGTCGAGGGTCGGGGGCCCTATGCCCGGAAGACTCTGCCCAGCTTCCGCCCTGCGCCGCCCGGTTGCCCGCTCCGGCCGGCCTCGCCCGGGCCGACCGCTGATCAGCGAATCGTATAGTGACCAGTGAAGACACTCACCATACGGAACGCGTGAGTCAAAGCCCTTTGCGGGAGAGAGTTCCTCGAGACGCGCCGCCGTTCGGCGAACAACTCGAACTCGGGCAGGACCCCAGGAGGACCGACCGATGCAGCAGCACATCCACCACATCCACCA
>Ga0180432_10005376_pt1 | contig 17071 bp, 12 predicted proteins | sample SS_ome_10_FD_132414 | JGI IMG/M metagenome (GOLD analysis project Ga0180432, IMG submission 132414) | Hypersaline lake sediment archaeal communities from the Salton Sea, California, USA - SS_1_MS_2 metaG | ecosystem: Environmental > Aquatic > Non-marine Saline and Alkaline > Hypersaline >...
TAAAAGAAGCAAAACGGTTAACAAAGGAGTTATATGGTGATAAAGGAGATGATGGAGAATTTAAGACATTTTCAGAGAAAGACATCACTTTCTTAAAAGAACGATATGACGAGGAAGCAAAAGATACTGATGAACAACTTAAAGAGATGGTTGATAAATTGAAGCAGCTGAATAAATGGGATGAAACACTTTTGATAATCACTGCGGATCATGGAGAAGCATTTGGAGAAACAGGATATATGAAACACCCTTTGGGTGAAGTAAGCAATCTGAATCATATTCGAGTACCTTTCATTATCGCAGGTGGTCTTGCAAAAGATTTGGATATTAAAAAAGCAAACAATGGCCTTATTTGGAATAAAGATATTTATGACATAATTCTTGGGGTTGCAGATGGACAAAAACAGATACAACTAAAAGAAAATGATTTTGTAAGGGGTGTGAGAAAGAAAAATACTGTTTTCTACATACATGCCTTGTATGATCCGGTAAAAAAAGAGATTATCAATCCAGTGCCACCTGCTTAAGTAATACGATAGAATTTATCTTTTTTTAATTTTAGTTTCTTATTTTGTGGATTCAGTTTGATTGTGCAGTCCTTATTTGCGCACACCCCGTATCTTTTGTTTGTGAATCTTGAAATGCAAATAAGTGTTTTGTTAGGGGGATTTGCGATTACTTTTTGCGATTTTAGCGATATTTTTCTTATTTCTCCTTTTTTTAGAGCAAATCTTCCAATAGAGTATTTTGTTCCATCCTCTAAAACATAGAATCTATTTGCAAGTTTATCGTGATAGTTGAATTGCAGATAAATAACGCTGTCTTGCTTGTTTTTAGAGTTATCTAAAATTATTTGTGATTCTACTTTTTTAACTTTAATCGGGTATTTCCAGGAAAGATACAGATCGCCCAAAGGCATTACACTGATTCTTTTCCTTATTTTGTCCTTAAGAATGTCTTCATACGCTTGAAATCTCTTGTTTAGTATTCTGCCGTCTTTGTAACCTCGCTGACACCAGACATGCATCAAAGGAATCTTTGCAACCCTTGTTAATCTCCGTAGTAATTTGTGCCTTAAAGATATCTTGTTTCGTTTAAACCAGCGCTTACAAGAACCGCCTTTGAAGTAGAATGGCAGATCACAAAGCAATCGGTTCCACTTGATTTCATCAACTTTGCCTTTTGATATCTTTGTTGTAGGTCCGATTAGATACTTATCAGAATGCATTATAAATCCACTTTTTGCGATGTTTTTTGCAATTTGCTTGTTCCAATTGCAGCCAGGGCTTCGCCAAATCAATACTGAATAAGGGTATTGCGTTATTGAGAAAACATTTTTTTTGATGAAATCTGCTGATTTCTTCGCATTAAAATAGTTTTCAGCAGTGTCAATATCATTATGCTTGTATCCATGGGCGCCTATTTCCATGTCGAGTGCAATTACGCTCTTAAGAGCGGTTCTTAAGTTGACTCCGTCTTTCACTGCACGATCAAATGGTTCTGGGCCAGGCAAAAAAAAAGTTCCTCTTATGCCCCATTTTGCAGTTACTTTAACTAGATCCATTTCTTCTGCTAATGTAAAGTCGTTAAAATTCTTTGGGCCTTTGTTAAACTTATCTTGATACTTATTCCTAAGAAAAAGATCATCTAAATTCAATGCAAATATTGGGTCTTTGTTGAAGATTATTCTTTTTTTAACCATTTATACATTTTCTCATAGAGTTTGGAACAGAATATTCTTGTAACATTTTTTTCTGTGAATTTTCCGCCAAAGCTTTCCTTGAACTTGAATATGCCCTCTTCTTTTGGCGTTCTGTTTGGGTGTGCAACTGAGCTTAAGTCAAAATACTTGAAACCAGCGGCTTTTGCATCTAGTATTGCTTTCCAGAGCAGTAAATTATTGGGGTTATATTGCCTGTATTCTATGTCGCTTGCACCTGCTCCATAAACTGCGACATTTTTGTTACCTACAATCATAACTCCTCCTATGATCTTGCCTTCAAATAATGCGATATAGAATGCACATAATTGGTTCAAAACAAGATTCTTATAGAATGATTCAAAATAAGAAAACGGCCGCACTTTAGCACCAGTTCTTTCGTATGTCACAACGTGAAGATTATAGAAGTTTCTAAGGTCTTCAAGTGATTCAACTTTTTTGGCTTTAACTCCTGATTTTTCTGCTTTTCTTATTGCAGTCCTTGCGTTTTTCTTGAGATTTGCTAAAAGATCTTCTTTTGTTGGTTTTAGGTCGACTACGAATGTGTATTTTTTATAACCTGGTCCAGAATAAAATGCATTCTTATCTAGATTTGGGTGTATCTTGATATCATAAAAAACTCCTTTTTGTTTTTTGACAAAAGTTTTCAGTTCTTTATTTAATTCTGTGATTATTCTTTGTTTTTGTCCATCATTTAACGGTTTTGCAAATATCAATCCACCAAAACTATTCGCAGATGAAGCATAATACTTCAATTTTTTCAAGAAAACTTTCTTAAATTTGCAGTACAATGGCAGGATTCCTAACAGAACGCCGTCATTAGAATAGACTAATAAATTCTCGCTTTGCCAGCCTAATTCCTTCATCGGATACTGCCACTCCCACCTATGACTAGTCCATCCTTCAGGACTGGCAGATACTATTTTGTTCCAAAGTTCCTTGTCCTTTTCTTCTGCTTTAATCAGTTTCATTTTTTCTTTAACTTAAATAAGTAATAAATCGACCAAAATTTAAGATATTTGGCGAAAAAATCCTCTATTAGCTCTACTGGCTTTTTTGTTATTCTATTCCTGAATAATTTTTTATGTAGCAAAAGCCGATTAAATGGGTGATATGACATTAAAGAGGACAGCATTACCGGTTCTTTTCTTAGCATGCGCATAATCTCTTTTTTTGAGTAGCCGAATATATGTCTACCGGTCTTTTTCCGCACAGTGAACCTTTTAGTGAAAGTGCCCTTGAAGATGTTTGCAAGCTGTATCCTGAACTTGTTAAAAGATGAAAAATATATCGCGCCGCCTGGTTTTGTGACTCTTATTACTTCTGAGATTGCCTTATTCCTGTCTTCAAATGGAACCAAGGGCAAAACTGCCAGGAAGAATACTTTGTCAAAATGATTATCTGGAAAGGGCATCTTTCTCACATCTGCGACTTGACAGGTTACATTTAGATCTTGATCTCTTAATACTTTTTCTGCATCTTTAAGTCTTGGTGTGTTGATGTCTGTGGCGTGCACTTCTGCTCCGAGCCGTGCAGCAATCTCCGAGAACTCACCGTCACCAAAACCTACATCCAGAACCTTTTCGCCAGGTCTTATGTCTAAATCGTTTATGATTATTCTCTGTTTTTGGTCAATGAATTTTTTGAGTAATGCTTTTTTTGTATTCATCTTTTCATCCCTCTTTCTGTAAAAATGTCTAATGTAGCTCCGTTTATGCCGTCAGGACTTGGCAACTTAAATGCAGTCAAGATAGTTGGCAGGATATCTGTTATTTTTGCATTAAGCACTGGGAAATTCTTCTTGATATCTGGCCCGCATGCTATAAAAATTCCTTCTTTCCTGTGCGTCCCGGAACCAGTCTTTCCATCTTTATATAGTGACCAGATAGACTGGTGGCCGAAGGTGGTTCCGATATCATAACCGTCTTTTTCAAAAGAGATAAGGATTGCAGGAGCATCATTACTAACTTGTGAAAATACTTCTTCGGGCAAAGATAAGTCTACAAGAACTGGTTGCTGTGTTATTGGATTCAGGATATCTTTTAACTCTTTCATTATTTGATTTCTGATATGAATGAACTCGTTGGAATTTCTATCTGCGGTTAAATAAATTGCCCAATCAATCGCGATTGCTTTTGTTGCTTTCCAATCTATATCTGCACCGTCAATACCAATAATCCCTCCTTTGTCTGGAATCTTGCTGATGATTTTCTTTGGCATGAATTTCTTGGCTAAAGAGGCGATGCCTAACCTGCTTGCAGCAGTCTTTAATTGTTTTTTTGAGATGCCCATCTTGAGCAACAAGCTCTTTTTATTAGGAGCACTCTTACGTTTTAGATATCCTTTTTGCTCAAGCCAAGTGTTTATGTTGACGTTTCCTGCTTTGAAACCAAAACCATGGTCAGAGATAATGAAAATATTGACGCTTTTGTTCAACAGATCAAAAATCTCGCCAAGCCGCGTGTCAACAAGCTCTAGAAAATCATTTAGTACATCTTTTTCATGCCAGAACTTGTGCTGCAATACATCAGTGCCTCTGATTACAAAAAACATAAAGTCTTTTGGCCTATTTTTTATCAAATATTTTATTGCATTTATCCGTGCATTAAACATATCCTGCACTAATTTAATATTTTTCCCAGGATTAGATGTCAAAGTACATTCAGGAATATAATCCTCTGGAAGTTTCCCTTTTAAATCAGAGGGGAAAGTAAAAATAGACGATTTGGATGGTGTCATCATGCCAGTTATCAAGTCACCCGGAATTTCTTGGGGTGGATAGGTCATAGGCACATTAACAATACAAGACTCAAAGTTAGGGGCAAGATAATTCCATATTCTTTTGTCTTTTATCATTCGAGAATTCACGAAATCGCTCTTCTTGCTTTCTAGATTGAATTTTCGAAAACCAAAAAGACTTAATTCTCCGGGATCTTTTCCAGTGAGTAAAGATATCCATGCAGGCGATGTAATCGGTGGCGTTGTGCTTTCTAATACTCCATAAGAGCCAGATTGCATCAATCTGGCAAAATTCTTGAGCTTGTTTTCTTTAATTAGGGGCGTAATTAGATTAAAAGTGCCTCCATCCAAGCCAATCAAAACATTTTTTATTTTGTTCATTTTATATCCTTATTTTGTCGGTAAATGATTTAATATCACTTTTTTCATTAATTATTTTGTGTATTTTTACTGATTTTTGAGCAATTTCTTCATCTTTATTGAACAGTGAAACAAGCGCTGTGCCATCCATATCTGAAGGGACTGCTAAGCCAAAAATATGTAATATTGTAGGAGCCAAATCAAGAATCTGAACAGCGCTGATTGCTTTGCCCTCTTGAATTTCTGGACCATATGCAATGAAAAGACCTAGTTTTTTATTTTCGCCTTTCCAATGCTGCGGCTTTTCGAAAATCTTATTATTAAGCCAAATGTTTCCTTTAATGTGTATCCCTTTTGCTTGATCTATAATCAAGTCTGGTGCTTCGTCTAGGTATGGTCCGCTATAAAGTTCTTCTTTTTCATAGATATTTACAGCAATAGACCGATTTTCTGGTGTTCGAAGATTCATCAATTTTTCTTTCAGTTCTTTCTTAATTTGTACATATTTCTCTGAACTTTTGTTTGCATTAATGTATATGGGTCCCTGGCCAACCGCAATTGCGAGAGAATTATCCCAATCAATTATGCTTGATCTTGACTTTACTTCGCCATGTTCCATAGGTAGTTTTTCTGCAATTCTTTCAATAAATGGTTTTGGCAATACCTTTAGAATATTGTGCTTTGATAAACCAACTTTTGATGTTATCTTAAGTAAACTATGCAAATCCAGCTTAAGCGCTTTCATTAAACCCAGCATAGCTTTCTGTTTCAGCTTGAAATACCCTTCTTTTTGAAGCCAAGTTGATATGTTAAATACTTCTTTTATCTCATTAGAGCCGTGGTCTGACATGAAGAAGATGTAGTAGTTATCCTCTTTTTGTTTGATAAGATTCAAGACATCACCAATATGTGAATCTATGCGCAGCCAAGCAATTTTTGTGGGTTCTGCATCCCAGAAGACATGATGAAATGTATTAATATGAAATATAGAGAAGTTTATGAAGTCAAATTCTCCATTTTTTAGCACGTCCTTGAAAAAAGCAAATTTTTTATCAATTACGTCCAGACAATCCTTTGTGATTTCTTCAGGGGTATATGATAAAATGCTGACTTTTTCTGCACCCAGTCGATAGTTGTAGTTTTTCTCTAATTTTTTACGTAATTCTAAAGGATAAGTATATTCCTTGCCAAGTACGCCTGCTCCGCCAGAAACAAAGATGCCATTAACTTTTTTAGGTGGATAAGTTGTTGGCATATTAATAACCGCAACCTTCTTGCCCGCAGCACTTAAATAATCCCAAATCTCTTTTTGCTGATTAAATCTATCATGCGCAGTAAATTCTTTTTTGTCTTTGATTGAAATTTGTCTCCACCAGAATAAGCCGAGCTTTGCAGGATTTTTCCCAGTTGAGTAGCATTTCCAATCAGGACAGGTTACTGGAGGTAAACAAACCTGCAAATTTCCTCTAATGCCTTTGCTTATTATTTTTTGGATGTTTGGGAGCAAACCTTGCTTTAACCAAGGATCAATTAATTCAAATCCTGCGCCATCTAGGCCGATTACTATGACTTTGGGAGTTTTGTTTTTTTTCATTTTTTAATTAACATTAAATATTGTTTAGGCAGCACTTTTTCCAATACCTGAAACTTGCTAAAAATTCTCCAGTTCGGTGCGCCAAAACCTATTTTTTTGGTGTGGATTGACTTCAAGTTTAACTTGTTCAGTATTTTATGAATATTTCCTCTTGAAAACCGCTTGAAATCAACTTCATCTTTGTAAAATAAATTACCGATAACGTATTTATTTGGAAAAGATAATATCAAAATTCCGTTTGTATTTAGAATTCGCCTGGCTTCTTTCAGCATCTTTTCAGGATTTTTAAGATATTCGATAACATTAATTGCAACGATTATATCAAATGTATTGTCATCAAAATCTAGCTGTTTCTCAGCATTTGCAATGAAAAAAGTACCTTTTGCCCTTTTTTTCGCACGTTGGATTCTTTTTTCAGAGATATCAAATGCAAAAATATCTTTTTGCTTAAACTCCTGGGTGATTATGCCATCACCGCATCCAATCTCCAAAAGTTTACGTCCTTTATGTTTATTTGCCCAGTGCGCGGCATAATTTTTTAGTTTGTTGATGTTTTTATTGAATATATTGTTCTTTGAAGAATACATTACATCTGCGTGATCTTTCTCTGCGCGCTGTTCCCAAATGTCTTTTTTATTTTTCTTGCTTTTGTTCTGTCTCCAGACATTATTTAAGTTTCCGCCGGATAAAACATACATAAAACCAGCAAAATAACTTGCTTCCTGTACAATTGGTAATATTAACATTAATGGCAAAGCTTTAACGTATTCAATTTGGTTTTCTTTGAAAATCCATACAAAACCAAGCAACATCATTGCAATGCCAGGCAATATTAAAATTGCTAAAAATAATACTGAACCTAATAAAAATGCTTGAGAATTAAATAACCATCCAAAAAGCGCAGTGAGTAAACTTGTAAGCAACAAAGTAAAATAAACCGGCCGTATAAATGAACCAAGACTAAATTTCATTTTATCCATAGTTTTTGCAAGACCGCCACCCCAATAAAATTTTCTTTTGAGAATTGGTTTCAGTTTTTTTGGATATATAGTTTTAATTACGATTTTAGGAGATATTTTTACTTTCTTTTTTTTCTCGCGCATAAGCATATTCAAAAAAGAATCTGCACCCCATTTTCTTAAAGGATATCCGCCCAATTCCAATAAAGCATCCTTTTTGTAAGCAGAATTAGCTCCGGGTAAGGCATTGGGTATTAATCCAAAATCCATAAAGATACGTTCAAGTAGATTTCCTGCAAGAGATATAGAATCTTTTCCTATCGTTTCATAAACTCCGCCAACAGCGTCAAGTTGTGAATTGCTGTCAAATTCTTTCTTTATATTATGTAACCAATTTTTTGGGGCGATGCAGTCTGCATCTGTAATAACGATAATTTTGCCTTTTGTTTGGTTAATTCCTTCATTTACACTCGCAGGCCGCCCTTTATTTTTCTTATTGTCAATTATGATTATTCTCTTATCTTTGAAACTTTTCAATATTTTAATGGTATTGTCAATTTAACCGTCATTCACAAAAATCAATTCAAAATCTGCAAAGTTCTGTTTAAGAATAGAAGCAATGCAGGGAGAAACATTTTTCTCTTCATTATAACAAGAGATTATTACTGAAAAAAATGGCTTTGTCTTCATCTTCTTATTTTTCTCCTTCTAACTATTTTTCTTGAGATCATTGTTGAGAGTATTTTTAATGCCCCAAAATATGATCCTTCTCCTTTTTTTAATGTTTCTTTTGTGTAAATTATTGTTACTGGAATTTCTTTGTATCTTAATCTGTTCCTTCGGATTTCATCAATTATTTCAGATGCATGCGCCATCCTGTTGCAAGTTATTTTAATCTTTTGGGCTGCATATTTAGACATGGCCCTAAATCCATTGTGTGCGTCAGTCATTTTAAGACCATAGAATAGCCAAATAACCCAAACAGAACCCTTTAATAGAATCTTTCTGCGCAGTGGAACTTTTGTTTTTCTTAAAAAACGAGAACCTATTGTGATATCAACTCTTTTTTCAGCAACAGGATTAATCATTGCAGGCAAATCTTCAATACGGTGCTGGCCGTCTGCATCAAATGTAACAATTATTTCTGCGCCTTGCTGTAATGCATAATCCATGCCTGTTTTAAGTGCGGCGCCTTGTCCTCTGTTTATTACATGTCTAAGCGCAATTGCGCCAGATTTCTTAGCTGCATTGAATGTGTTATCTATACTTCCATCATCAACTGCGATAATGTTATGGTAACCTGCATTCTTAAGTGATTCAACTACCTTGGGCAAGTTTTTCTCCTCGTTATATGCGGCGATAACGATAAATATTTTATCTTTCATTTGTAACACTATCTGCATTAATGACGCTTTTTAAACCTTATGAATTAGAAGCTTAACTTATCTTCACAATTTGTACCTTGAAATTCAATGTTTTATTTCCTAGAGGATGTTTTTCTGGATCAGTACCGTATGCATCTTCTGGTTCTATTTTGAATGTTTTTGTTTCATTAGGTACCATATTAAGCACTGCAGCATCAAATCCCATAATCATTTGGCCAGCCATGCTCTTGAATCCAAGAGGCTTTGTTTCAAATGCATTAAAAGTACTGTCTTGAGTTATATTCTTGTTTTTCCAATCAACAATACTAGAATCAAAAACAGTTCCATCTTCTAACCAACCAAGATAATTAACTTGTACAGAATCTCCTGGAGAGACTTGGGTTTTTTCTATTAGACTTTTGAGAGATTGAGGTTCTCCTCCATTCCAGTTCACTTTCCAAACAAATATTTTTTCTCCAGTAGGTTGTGTTCGTTCATCAAATAATTCAAAATGCTCTAAACCATGTCCGTTCATAAAATACATTCTTGTAAACATGCTTTTTGCAAGCAGAGGATTACATAGTATGCTTTTGAAACCGTTTTCTGAAGGTATGAGGATTGCAGATGCATCAATTTTGCTATTTGCAAAAGTTTTTTCTTTGATTTCTTTATTTTCATCAACGTAAATCAATGATTTAGGAATGCCTTCGCCGCCACGTACTCGAACTTTTGTACTTAAATCATTCAACTTAACTACTACGCCATTATTGCAGACTACTTCTTCTTTTTCTACTTTACAATTAGTTAACTGAGACATATAGCCTGGCCAAGGAGAAATCCAATTATTTGCCGCTTTTTCGTCTTCTATAGACTGTACCTTGTAATATATTTGTTCTGCCTTGTTGTCATCGTAGCCAAACTTATTTTTCATTACAGTAATCATGTCGTTTTTTGTTAATTTTTTTAGATTAATCCAAATGTCTGCTTTTTCAAAATCCCAACTGCCAAAGTGTCCCCAAACATCTGCTTTGCCTACCATGTCTCCGGATGTTATAAAGAAATTTTCCGGCGGTTCACAGTGCGTGTATTTCAACACTTCATCAGTATTCTTGATTCCTGCATCTTCCAGCACTTTAGCGGCTGCGGTTTTGTCAAGAGCAACAATATTGTAGATCAGATTTATAGATTCAATCGTGTCATCTTTTTCTTCCATAATTTTATCAAAAGCGGTATTAGAACCACAATCAAGCATTCTTAATATTCCAACTGCTTCTGCTTCACTGTCTGTTAACAATACTTGGCCTATCCAATGGATCATCGCATTATTGTGTGATGCTCCGTCAAATGTAACCTGCCTATCAGCAATATATTTGAAATGATGTCCAAAGTCCCACCAGGAATTAATTATGGCATCTGGTTCTGAATTATCTTTAATGTTAGTCAAACTATTCCACCAAGCATCGTTTACAATCGGCATGTCTGCATTAACTCTCTTAAAATCTGCTTTTGCAGGAGAAATTAATAACATTGCAAAAAGTATTATCAAGACTGTGCCTGTAACAAATTTGCTCATGTTCAATTCTCTATCAAACCAGTTAGTTATTTTTTGATACAGAATGCCCAATGCGACTCCAAATGCAATAGAAAATGCTGGTGCTAGCAACAATACGAAGCGTATGCCTTTTGTTGAAGCATAAACTGTTCCAATAAACCATATTGCAAGCAAGGCAGAATATTTTATGTCGTATTTTCCAATTTTATCTTTTTTAAGTAATATAAATACAACACCTAAAATAGCAATTGCAAACAAAAAAGTTCCGCCAATAGAATTAATTATTGATTTTATTGATGCTGCATTCAATTCTGCAACAGTGGTAAGCACGTTAGGCCATAATGGTGAGCTTGCATGCGCGGCAGATTTGATGAACGCGAACCTGAAAGGGTATGTCATCGCAGTGATAAGCGCAGATGCGCCTTTGAATATTAATACAAAAACTGCTGCAGAAATTGCATAAATAAATATGTTTGATATAGACTCTTTTATGGCAGGCACTTTGGTCCATCTCTTCAATTCTTTTCTATTAGCATATGCCAGATATATTAAATATACTGCAAAACTAATTAATATGAAATCAAAGACATACCACCATCCGTTCCATGCCAGAGCAAAGAAGCCTGTGAAAAGGCCGGATAGTGCCAGCAAACCAAATCTATATTTGTAATTTTTTGTGGCAATTGCTTCAACCAGGAACCAAAGAATGAATAAAGAGAAAAATAAAGTATATGCATCTGTGTCTGCATGACCCCAAGGGGTCCTTCCAAATGCAGCTGTGCAAAGCGCGAGCATGGAGGCTGTGAAAAATCCGCCAACATTGCCTGAAAATTTTCTGCCAATGAAAAAAGCAGGAATCAAAGATAACAACACTAATATAATTGGAAAATAGCCTGCAGCTTGCATAAGTGTTATATTTGAATTAAAGAAATGCATTATCTTGTAAATATACGCAAGAACATAATTATGTAGAGAAGTATCTGCAGACCTGCCAATAGGTGCAAGCATATGATTATCCCATGGTTTGCCATCTTTTAATTCATCATAAACCTGTCCGTTTTCTACAATGTTTCTTGCGTTTCTTAGATAGTAATAAGGATCAATATCTGGCATATATGTGTACTGTTCTCCGTCAACAGAATACTGAAATTGTTTTTTGAATTCTTGCGTGACTTGATCTATCTGTCCATCAATTGTTTTTTGATCTTTTTCTAGGAGTTCGGCATACTGTTCGCCAACTAATTTTTTCTTGCTGGCATCAGGTAAATGCGGATATTGTTGATCTATTGCTTGAGTTATCTGAAGCTTATACTGTGCTTCTACTGATTTTTGTGCTGCAGTTTCTAATTGCGGCAGGTTCTGTGTCTGCATTCTCATCCAGACGCCGCCCCAAGGAAGGAATCCTCCATTAGGTATAATTTGTAAAAGAATAATCAGCAGTAATAAAATAGGGATTTGGTATTTTATCAAAAATTTCTTTGCTTTGTTGAAATTTAGTGAGATATTGTCTTTTGATAGGGATTTTTTCTCTTTTTCAAGAATTCTTATTTTTTCTTTTTCTACTTTTATTTCTTTGTTTATTATCTCTTTTTCTTCTTTTTTTAGCTCTTCGACTTCTTGTTTATCTTGAGCGATTTGAGACTCAATTTTTTCGTGCTCTTTTTCCAGCTGTTCGCCTTCTTTTTTCTTGCGTTTGAAGAAACTACCTAGTTTTCCAAGATTAATCTTTATTTCATCATTAGACATTTTACATCCCCCTATGCGGTGAAAAAGCAAGAAGTCACTTAAAAAACTTTCTTTTTTGTGTTTTAGGAGACATAATTGCAATAGGTTCTTTGCTACTCTTTGATAGCAACAAACGAAAACTTTATATATTCTGGTAGTTTTTAGGTTGATGAAATTACAATTACAATAGTATAACAATAATATACAGACTTGGTTGGGGGAAAACAAAAAAATGAAGCTCGGAAGATATCTTATAGGACTTGCAGCAGCCGGCCTACTTACATTAATTTCTGGATGCGCTACTTACAATACTGAATTAGCAAAATTCTTGCCTGATGAAAAACCAGCAAGAATTGTGCATAAAGAATCTGAACTTGAAAAGAAAGCAAAAAAAGCTGAAGCTGAAGCTGAAAAAGCAGAAGATGCTGAAAAGAAAGTTGAGAAGAAAACAGAGAAAAAAGCAACAAAAGAGGAAAAAAGAGCAGAATTAGATGCGCAAGATGATGATGCTTTTAATTTCTTCAGAGTACGCAACACTAAATCACCATTAAATGCATTCTTGGGTCTAGGCGTTTGTGGAACCTGGGATGATGAATCTCATCAAGAAGGATATGCATTTGATTTACCTCAAATAAAATTACTTGGAAAATTCGGTCCTGAAAAGGCAGGCAGAGGATTACTTGAATTTGCATTAACTCAACAAATAGATCATGGAGACCCAGAAGATCATGAAAGCAAAGATTTGACATTCAGATTATCTGATATTATTGGCGGATTTGGGTGGCACTTTGGTGATAAAGGTTTAATGGGATATGCTGAATTAAGATTAGGGGCAGAATACTTAGACTTTGATGGTCCATTAAATGCGTATGCGAAAGATATGCTAATTGGAGCAAAAGGAAAATTAATCTCAGATTCGCTTGATGCAAAAGTATTAGTCAGTTTGATGGCAAGCACAGGATTACTTGGAGGCATGGGAGAATTCAAAGGAAGAGTTGGCGATGCAGAAATACCAATTGAAGGAACTTATGGAAGAGCTATGGCAAAAGCGAAAATAGTGAAAAAGCTTACGCCAGACTTGTATGCAAATGCAAAAATCACATTTGACAGAAAACACTTTGCTGAGTATATGACAATTGATAATTATTTAGGATCAGTTGGAATAGAAGGTAGAATAAAAGTTGCAGGAAGGCCAGTATCTGGATCTGTTGATTTATTTGCAAGAAGAAAATCAAAAGATTATGCTGGTGGAAAGCCTGATGAGGCCTGGAATGAATACGGAGCAATGGCGCGAGTTAATCTGGATATAGGCAGAGGTACGTACTTAACACTGTTTGCTGAATATACTCAACCATTTGATCATGGTGCGCAATCTGGCGAATTTAAAGCAGGTGTTATGGTTAGAACCATCTTTGCAGATTTATTGGGCTTGGATGAATAGTAACCATAAACTTTAAATAATACTACCACTTTGGAGTGAACATATATGTTGATACTCAAAATCGATAACAATATACTGGGGGGAAATAAAAAATGAAAATGTATAATACTATAAAAACAGGTCTAAAAGTAGGTGCAGCCGGCTTTTTGATGTATGCTGCTTCACATTTACCGGGATGCGCTGTTCAAAAAGTACAGTCACCAAAAGACTATATTACAGCTTCAACCAAGCAGATGCAGACATATGCAGCAGATAAAAAATTCAATGCTCATGAAATGAGAGAACTTGCATCTACATACTTGAGAATCGAAGATTTACTTGAAAAAGGAGTAAAAGACGAAGCAAAGAAAAAAGAACTAGAAGCAAGAAAAGATCTTTTAGGAAAAGTTGTTGATGGCTTTTTTGAAGCAGGCAAATTTGGTAGTGATGCATATGTAAGCGGTAAAAATGCAGAAGGCCAAGTAAAAAACAACAGCGGACTAGAGACTGGACTTTCTGGAAAAGACTTTGATGCTGCAGTTACTGCAGGCAAAGAAGGAGCTGCTAGAACAAAAGTAAGAGCAGCATACTTGAGAACCTTGCGAAAAGGATCACCAAATGTAATGAATATGCATGGAACAGATGTAGATAATGCAGCATTTCATGATGCATATAGAGAAGAAAGCATTGAAGTTTTTACAGCACTTTTGAAGAAAGCAAAACAATTTGGTTCATGGACTGAAGTAGTTCATAAAAGATACACTGATGGTGAGGAAGTTAATGGAGAACTTATCAGAGCAGCTTTTGGATTAAGACTTGAAAATGATTATGCAGTTCCAAAAGAACTAGCAGAAGCAATCACAGCATTGACGCCAAAAAAAGACGAGAAAAAAACTGATGATTTGGCTGAATTGGAAAAACTTGCTGAAAAAGAAGCAAAAGAAGCTGAAGCAGCTAAGAAAAAGCTAGAAGAAGCAAAAGCTGCTAAAGAAAAAGCTGAAAAGGAAGCAAAGGAAAAGGCTGACAAGGAAAAAGCTGACAAAGAAGCAAAGGAAAAAGCTGACAAAGACGCTGCTGGCAAGGATAAACCAGAATAAATATTTTATTTTTTTATCTTTTAACTTATTATAATATAATAACGGAATAAAGGTGCCATATCAAATGAAAGCTTTCATCAAAAAAAATCTACCATTCTTATCAATTTTAATAATTGCAGCATTATTCATCGCGCCATTGATTGTAGCAGATGATTTCATGGACTTTGGAGATGTAGACGATTTCTCTGATTTTGGGGACGTGGATGACTTTGCTGATTTCGGCGATGTAGACGATTTTTCTGATTTTGGAGACGTTGATGACTTTGCAGACCTGGGAGATGTGGATGATTTCTCTGATTCTGGAGATGCAGATTTAGGTGAACCAACTAGTGGAGGAGATTTAGATCAGATGCTAGATGATGATGAATCTGGAGACCTTTACGAAGACAGCCCATTTGATACTTGGGATGATGAACCACCATTTGCAGACGATGATGTTCCACCAATACATGAACCATTTGAAGCAATAATGGATGTATCAATCACAGATAATCCAGATCCAGTAAATCCTGGAGATGAATTAGTATATACTATTACATATTATAATAGAGGATGGGACGTTGCAACAGACTTTGTTGTTACACTTGACGAAGATAAAGATGCGCGTATCTCAGACTCAACACCTTCTGCTACAACTGGAGACCATACCTGGAATATAGGTGTGGTGAAAGCGAGAGAAGGCGGAACAATCACTGTAACAGCAGAGGTTGATGAAGATGCAGAAGTTGGACAGACGCTTGCTGCAAAAATGCGAATAAAATATTATGATCAAGTCTATGGAATTAAGCATGCTGAAGAAACAGAGCACACTAGAATAGGTTCTGGTACCAGCTCTTCAGATGATGACGATACTGAAATCGGAATAAGAATCCTATCAACAAGATTTCCTATGCAGACGCTAAGCGGAGAACCTCTTCCTTTGAGAATAAGAATAGAGAACAGCGGAACAGAGAGTCTTGACGACGTAAAAATCGCAGTAGTAAACCAAGAATTGGGTGTCAGAAGCAGTGTAGGCCCATTTGATCTTGGCAAAAATGACGACGAAACAAAGACAATATACTTAGATATTCCTGAATGGACTCCTGAAGGGGAATATTTCCTGAGATTCACAGTAACAAGCAACGGCAACATAAGAAAAGTGATGCATAGAGATATTGAAATAGTATCTACTTTAGAATAGTTACTAACCGAAAACTTTAAATATCACCAACAATTATTCAAACAAATTGATAGGGGGTTAACATAAAATGAAAGCATTAAAAGTACTATTACTTACATTGTTGATAATTATAGCATTAGCTGGAGCTGTAAGTGCAGCACCACTACCAGTCCAAATAGACGATGTCGAAATCGACGGAGTAGATTTATCACCAGATCGTGTGACAAGACTGGATATTGAAAGAGGGCAAACAGTAGATGTTAGAGTTCTAGTAACTGCAACAGAAGATGTTGATGACCTAGAAATAGAAGCATTCTTATCTGGATTTGAATACAATAAATGGGAACCTGCATCTGATATCAAAGGACCAAAAAACCTTCAAGCTAATACACAATACAAATTCGACTTGGAAATACCAATTTCTGACGAATTTGAAGAAGATGACTACAAATTAAGAGTTCTAATAACAGACAGAAATCACGAAGAACTAATACAGAGATACAACCTAAAAATTGATGTCCCAAGACACCAATTAAGAATTGACGATGTTGTATTTTACCCAGAATCCTCAGTAAAAGCAGGATCTGCACTTCTTGCAACAGTAAGAGTTGAAAACAAAGGAGAAATGCAGGAAGATGATGTAAAAGTTCAAGTAACAATCCCTAATCTAGGAGTAAGCGCAACAGAATACATCAATGAAATCGAAGATGAAGATGAGGAAGAAGAAACAGAAGAACTATTCTTAAGAATACCTCAGTGCGCTGCACCAGGATTATATGACGCAGAAATAACAGTATACTTTGGAGAGAAACACTACTCAGAAAAAATCACAAAAACAATCCAAGTAACTGAAAACCCAATGTGTTCAACAGATAATGCGCCAAAAACAACAATAACCCTTGGCTCACAAATGGAAACAATCGAGCAGGGACAGAGCGCAGTATATCCAATAACAATAACAAACTCTGGAAGAGAGAGCAAAAGCTACACGCTAACAGTCGACGCAGCAGACTGGGCAAATGTCAAAATTACACCAACCAGCACAATAGTACTGGCTGGAGCTAAAACACAAACACTATATGTATTTGTTGAAGCAGACAAAAAAGCACCAGAAGGAGCACAAGTACTGACAGCAACAGTTAGCTCAGGTAGCGACCAACCAGAACAGATGACATTAACTGCGAACATAACAAAAGCACCAAGCAACGTGCTAAAGATTGTTCTAGAAGTGGTTTTAATCGCACTTGTAGTACTGCTAGTAATTGTAGGATTAATCATCGGAATAAGCAAACTGAGAGATGACGGCTCAGATGAATTTGAAGATGACTTGCAAGCAGAAGAATACTACTAATTTTTTTCTTTTTTCTTTATTTCTTTATTCA
>Ga0180432_10005377_pt1 | contig 17070 bp, 15 predicted proteins | sample SS_ome_10_FD_132414 | JGI IMG/M metagenome (GOLD analysis project Ga0180432, IMG submission 132414) | Hypersaline lake sediment archaeal communities from the Salton Sea, California, USA - SS_1_MS_2 metaG | ecosystem: Environmental > Aquatic > Non-marine Saline and Alkaline > Hypersaline >...
CCCCTGATGAAAAGGACTACAATGTGCGGAAGTTTACGAACGGAAAACCTTGGCCCGGTATAGAAGTCAAAGTTGTAGACCCTGCCACGGGAGAGAAGGTGCCCCCCAAACAAAGCGGAGAACTTTGTCTTCGGGGATGGAGCAGATTTAAGGAATACTACAAAGCGCCAGAAGAGACAGAAAAAGCGATTGATTCAGAGGGGTTTTTTCACTCCGGCGATTACGGGTGGATGGATGAAAAGGGCCACGTGGTGTATCGGGGCCGATACAAAATGATGATTAAGACGGGCGGGGAGAATGTCTCTGAGAGGGAGGTAGAGGTCGTTTTGGAAGAGATGCCGGGCATCCGGTCCGTGCAGGTCATAGGTGTTCCGGACGAAAAATGGGGTGAGGCGGTCACCGCGGTTATTGAATTAGAGGAAGGGGCACACATAACCATGGAGGACATTGTAGAATTTTGCAAAGACCGAATAGCAAGATTTAAGATCCCCAAGAACATCCTCGTTATCAAAGGGGCGGACTGGCCCTTGCTGGGGGCAGGCAAGGTGGATAAAAAGAACTTAAAGGATTGGGCCATTTCGAAAATCGGATAACGGATAAAACAGGGCTCCCCTGTCTATAAGGAGGAAAGATCATGACGACGGATTTTAAGAATTTGATGTATGAGGTGGAAAACGGTATCGCGATTATAACCTTTAACCGGCCTGATGCTCTAAACGCCATGAATACTGAATCTCTCAAAGAGTTTCAGGAGGCGCTAAAAACGGCAGGCGGTGATGATCAGGTGAAATGCCTTATCTTGACCGGGGCGGGAGAAAAGGCCTTTGTGGCAGGTGCGGATATCAAGGAGATGAAGACAAAAACCCCGGTGGAGGCCATGGCCTATACGGAATTGGGAAGCGGTACGTGCCGATACCTGGAAACCTTGCCCAAGCCGTCCATCGCGGCGGTAAACGGGGTTGCCCTGGGCGGCGGAACTGAGATCGCCATGGCCTGTGACGTGAGATTCGCCTCTGAAAATGCACGGTTTGGACAGCCTGAAATCTTGCTCGGCATCATTCCGGGATGGGGCGGGACCCAGCGTCTACCACGCCTTATCGGTGAGGGAAGGGCCTTTGAATTTTTAATGACGGGAGAACATATAACATCACAGCGCGCGTATGAAACGGGGTTGGTTAACAGGGTATTTTCTCCGGGAGAATTGTTGGAAGGGGCCAAAGCATTTGCGCTGAAGCTGGCGGGCATGCCTGGATTCGCCATCAAGATGCTAAAGACATCGGTTTATAACGGCCTGAACATGGACATGACAAGCGCCCTCAATGTGGAAATCCAGTGCATCTGTCAGTGCTTCAGTACAGATGACCAGGAAGAAGGGATGAACGCCTTTATAGAAAAGAGAAAGCCTGTCTGGAAGGGACGGTAAAAACCCGGAACACAAGGAGGACCTTTCAATGATCAAGAAAAAGTTCAGTGACATACAGATCGGTGACAAGTCGGTGTTTGAAAAAACCATCACAGAAGCGGATGTATTCGCCTTTGCAGGGATCTGCGGTGACTTCAATCCGCTGCATGTGAGCGAGGAGTATGCCAAGACTTCCATGTTCAAGACACGAATAGCGCATGGGATGTTGGTGGCCGGTTTGATTGACTACACCTTGACCGATATTGTCGGGTTGGGGGGTATTCATATCTCGCAATCCTGCAGGTTCAAGGCCCCGGTTAGGATCGGTGATACCATAACCGTGGAGTCAGAATTGGTTGGGAAGAAGGATGAGAAGAACCGCTTTGAGATCAATTCGACCCTTAAGAACCAGGACGGGGTGGTGGTTCTGACCGGAGAGGCAAAAGGCATGCTGCCTGATTAGCCAAGAAGAATTTTCTCTTTTATCGCTCTTTTAAAAGCGGTCTCCAGAACTCGATCGGGCCCCTTTTTGGACAAGGGCGGGAAGGAGTTAAGAAATGCCAATGAAAGTAGGTATTGTCTCGGTCGCCCAGATTTCCGGTGATGACTCCAAGGATAATTTTTATGACCAGGCCTATTGGGCCACCCGGGAGGCATTGGACAAGGCGGGTCTAAAACGGGATGAGCTGGGAACAGTTGTTAGTACGGCTTCAGATGTCTTTCACGGCGGGATATCGTGCGCCAATGCCTATTATTGGGAGTCTGTGGCGTCCTTTCTAAAGAATGGAACACGGCAGGACGGTGAATCCCTTTTTTCCTTGTATTACGCCGCCATGCGCATAATGTCCGGCCATTTTGACACGGCCCTGGCGGTGGCCCTGTGCAAGGGGTCTGAGAATCCCGAGAATGACACGATCACCCATTTCTTTACCGATCCCTTTTATCAGAGAGGAATCGGGCTCAATGAGACCATGGCCGCAGCCCTTCAGATGAGGCAATATATGGAGCGCTATGGCATCACTGAAGAGCAGTGCGCGAAGGTAGCCGTGAAAAACCTGGCTAACGCTCTGCGAAATCCCCATGCCCAAAGAAAGGGAAAATTCACCGTGGAAGAGGTTCTTGATTCCGAACGCCTCGTTGATCCCCTTACCGAATTACAATGCGCACCCAGATCGGAGGGTATGGTGGCTGTTCTCCTGGCCTCGGAGGACAAGGCCAAAAAGATGTCCGACAAGCCTGTCTGGCTCAAAGGGTATGGATGTGCCCTGGACGGTTTCTACCTGGGAGACAGAGACTTGTTAAAGGGCCAGCTCCAGCGTGCCTCCAGCAAGGCCTATAAAATGGCCGGCATCAATGATCCTAGAAAGGAGATTGACTTGGCTGAAATCTCCGAACCCTATGCATTTCAGGAATTGTTGTGGTACGAAGACTTAGGTTTCTGTGGTGAAGGCGGGGGGGGCAAGCTCATTGACAGCTCCGCTACTGAGATGGAGGGAGATATTCCTGTGAATCCGTCGGGTGGTGTGCTGGCCAACAATCCCTATGTATCCAGAGGACTTCAACGGGCGGTTGAGGCGACTCTTCAGATCAGGGGGCAGGCGGGTGAAAGGCAGGTTGACAGAAAAGTGAACACAGCATTGGCCCATGGGACCCATGGGTTTGCAGGCCAGTGTCACGCTGTTGTGATCCTTGGAAGTTAGGAGGGCATGACCATGGGAAGACCAGTTGCAGTCATAGGTGTAGGACAGACCAAGCATGGGAAAAGAATGGACATATGTTACCCTGACCTTGTGCGACAGGCGGTGGTGGCCGTTTTTGAAGAAACCGGGCTGAGTCCTGAGGATATAGACGGTGTGGTCTCGGGCACCATGCCTTCCATGATGGAAGGCGTTGCCATGACCCATTTTTATTTTGCTGACGCCATGCAGGCCGTGGGCAAGCCCATATTGAAGACAGAGACCTGCGGCTCCACCGGCGTTTCCATTGCCCACTCGGCCTATTACTGGATTTCCTCGGGCATGGCCGATGTGGTCCTGGCGGTTGGACATGAAAAGATGAACGAGGGGGACAGTCAGGCCACCATGACCACCGTGATGGAGCCTTTTTACCAGAGGTTTTTTCTCTCCGGGGCACCGGGCGTCTTTTCCATGCAGTGCCAGGGATGGTCAGTGAGGTTTGATATCCCCGAGGAAAAAGTGAGAGAGGCGGCCGCCGTTCTATCAGTGGACCATCATGATGCGGCCTTTGACAATCCTTATGCCCATGTTAAGGTCAGGCTCAGTGTGGACGACGTCAAAAACGCCAAGGTCATTACCTATCCTATCCGACTATACGATGTGTGTCCAAACTCCGACGGGGCCTGTGCGGTGATTTTCGCCTCCGAGGAGATGGCCAAGAAACTGGGGAAGAAAACTGCATGGGTAAAAGGTGTGGGGTATCGCGGAGAGGAGCAGTTTTTCGGGGATAGTGACAAGGCCACATGGCCTTCGGCGGTGGGCGCCGCAAAAGAGGCTTACAAGCAAGCGGGTATAACCAACCCGAGAAAAGAGCTGGACGTGGCGGAAATATATGATCCCTTCACGTATCAAGAAATGCTTTTTTATGAATGTTTCGGCTTTTGTAATTTCGGCGAAGCGCCTGATCTGGTTTTGGAAGGTGTATTCAGCCAAAAAGGTGATCTTCCTTGTGATCCCTCAGGCGGTGTCCTGTGCACAAACCCAATCGGGGCCACAGGCCTGATCCGGGTGGGCGAAGCGGCTCTGCAGGTGATGGGTAAGGCAGGAGATCACCAGATCCCTGGGGCCAAGACCGCCCTTGCCCATGCCATGGGCGGCATTGATCAATTCAATGGTATCATGATCCTTGGTTCAGAGCTCTAGAGGAGAGAGGAGGAAATGATGGAAAAAGAATACAGGACCATTGAGACAGAGGTTAGGCTTCCCTACCGCTTGGCCTATGGTGAGACCTGGACCCGGTTCTTTGAAGGCATGAAGCAGGAAAAGATATTTGGAACCAAATGTGCCAAGTGCAATCGGGTGCTGGTCCCGGCAAGGACCTTTTGCCCGAGGTGTTTTGTGGATACGGACGAGTGGATTGAATGCTCCCAAGAAGGCACGCTGATTGCCTGGTGCCTGACAAATTACCGTTATTTCGCCCAACCCATTGAGCCCCCTTTTATTTCCGGGCTGATCAGCCTGGACGGAACGGATGTCAATTTCCTTCACCTGGTCGGCGGTTTTGATATGAGCAGCTTGGACACGGTAAGGGGGAAAGTCAAGAACGGCATGAGAGTCAGGGCCGTCTGGGAAAAGGAGAAAAAAGGTCATATATTGGATATCAAGTATTTTGAACCTTGTTAAAAGAGATAACACTCTGGTAGTATCGCTGAAGTCCCGGCATAAAAAGACCAGCCTGATCTTTGAGGCCGCGAACCGTACAGGTGAGGTGGAAGAAGACGGACAATGATCTCTGTCTGTCTTTCGGTGAAAAAACGTTAACCCAAACCAGCAAAAGGAGGAAAAAGGAATGAAAAAATCTTTGACCGTAATCTTGGCTGTTTTTGTGGCGATCACCTTCCTGACGGTTTCTGCCCATGATGCCGCGGCAAAACCCGTTAAATGGAAGGTGGTTACAACGTGGACCCCGGCTGTCACCCTCATCAAGGCTGATCAGTATTTTGTCAAACTTGTCAATGCACTGTGCAAAGGCGAACTGGAAATGAAGCTTTTTCCCGCCGGGGAACTCGTATCATCCTTCGAGGTCTTTGACGCGGTGCGCTCCGGAACGGTGCAAGCGGGTTGCGATTGGCCCGGTTACTGGGCGGGCAAAAACACCGCCTTTGGCCTGGTCGGGGCCCTGCCGGCAGGCCCTGTCCAGATGGATCTTCTGACCTGGATCCTTAAGGGAGGGGGCGATGAATATGCCGCCGGGGTCTATGGTAAATTCGGCATGACCTACCTCTATCACAATCTGATCTCTTGTGAATCCGGGCTCAGGGGACAAAAGGCCTTTCTTAAGAAGGAAGATTTTAAGGGCGCCAAGATCAGAATGTCCGGGATGATTCAGGGGCAGGTCCTCAAAGACCTGGGGGCTTCACAGGTGATGCTGGCCGGTCAGGAAATCTACCAGGCCCTTGAAAAAGGGGTCATAGATGCGGCGGAATTCAGCACCCCTGATAACGACTGGAGCTTGGGTTTTCAGGAAGTCACCTCCGTGTGGAACGTACCGGGATGGCATCAACCCGCCTCCCTTGCCGGTATCATGATCAACAAGAAGGCATGGGATGCCCTGCCCAAGGACGTTCAGACAAAAGTGAAGATTGCTGCAGACGCCAGTTTGGCCAGAAATATCGCCCATTACAATTATGAGAGTGGTGTATACGCCAAGAAATTCCTCGATAAAGGCATAAAGCTCGAGACCTTGGATGACGCTACATTGAAAGAGATCCAAGGCTATGCCTATAAGCACTATGTGGAAGAGGCCAAGAAGAATCCCCTCTTTGCCAAGGGGGCGGTGTCACTCTTTGAGACCATGGAGGTTATATCAAGCTATCGCCCTGCCGAACTGGGCATGCTGAAACGCCAGATAGAGCTCCCGGATATGGACGCCCTTCGAAAGGCCGCAGAGGCAGACTAACGCTTCATTCTTGACCCATTGTAGATCCCCCCGGGCCCACCCGGGGGGCACTGTTTCGGATGTCAGCATTTTTGAGTCTCCCATCAATTTTCGCCCGGGGGCGCTTTTGGAGAACGAAAATGAAAGTCAAAGGCCGAATGGCCCGATGAGTAAAAAGAGGCTTTAGAAACTCACCGATCCGAACCAGAATCATTATTCTTCACGGAGGAAAGGGACTTGAAGAAAGTATGGGCCTTAATAGATGCCATCAATGAGTGGACGGGCAGGATATGTTCCTGGAGCCTTGTGGTACTGTCTATATTGGTGGTCATGGAGGTGATCCTGAGGAGGTTTTTTAACAAACCGACCATATGGAACTTCGAGATCACCAAGCAGCTCTACGGGTTTCACTTCATGATCATTGCAGGCTATGCACTCCTTTATAAGGCTCACGTGTCCATTGATATCCTTTACGGAAGGTTCAGCGAAAAAACCAAGGCCATCATGGATATCATCAGCTATGCCATATTCTTTTTCCCTTTTTTGCTGGTGGTTTTTTATCAGGGAATCAAATATGCGGAGAAATCGTGGGCCATAAAAGAGACAAGCTGGAGTGTTTTCGCCCCGCCGCTCTATCCAATCAAAACGGTCATTCCGGTGATGGCTTTTCTGCTGTTGCTGCAGGGAGCTGCCATATTCGCACGAAAAATCCAAAAAGTGATCAGGGGGTAGTAGAGCATGTTAGAAGTCAGCCCTGAAATGTTGACAATCCTCATGTTTGCAGGTCTCTTTGTAGGGCTTTTCCTGGGACATCCACTCGCCTTTGTCTTGGGAGGTTTAGCGGTTATATTCGGTTTAATCGGATGGGGCCCCGCTTGCTACGGCATGTTTATGAACCGCATTTACGCGCTCATGGATAATTATGTGCTCATTGCCGTTCCGCTCTTTATATTTATGGCGCAAATATTGGACCAGTCGGGTGTGGCCGCGAATCTCTTCGATTCCATGAGATACCTTTTCGGCCCTATAAAGGGGGGCATCGCCATCGCTGTGGTGGTTGTTTCCACCCTTTTTGGGGCTTGCACGGGTATCATCGGGGCATCTGTGGTCACCATGGGGGTTCTGGGTCTGCCCATTATGCTCAAATACGGTTATGATAAGAGGCTGAGCAGCGGCTGCATCTGTGCGGGAGGTGCGCTCGGAATCTTGATTCCACCGAGCATTATGCTGATCGTGATGGGGAATCAGGCAAGCCTTTCCGTGGGTAAACTCTTTGCCGGTGCCATCGTCCCCGGACTCATCCTCTCCAGCTTATATATTTCATATATCCTGCTTAAGTGCTACATCAACCCCCAGGCCGGCCCACCCCTGACCCCCGAGGAAAGAGCGGCGGTTTCTTCAAAGGACGTGGCCCTGATGGTCTTGAAATCGCTGGTCCCGCCCATGATCCTTATCCTGGGTGTACTGGGGTCCATTTTTACGGGAATAGCAACGCCCACCGAGGCATCCGGGGTAGGTGCCTTTTTGGCCTTTGTGCTGACTCTGGCCTATGGGAGGTTCACCTGGAAAGGACTCTATCTGGCGGTGATGCAGGCCTCCCGGACCACCTCCATGGTCCTGGTGATCGTGGTGGGCGCCACCTGTTTCACAGGCGTCTTTCTGGGCTTCGGCGGGGGCGATGTGGTGGAGAACTTCATTTTGGGCATTGGCTTCGGCAAATGGGGAACCTTTGTCATTATGATGGCCATCTGTTTTATTCTGGGCATGTTCCTTGACTGGCTTGGGATCATCATGATCACCTTTCCTCTCTTTCTCCCCATTGCCGCACAACTGGGGTTCGACAAACTCTGGTTCGTGGTAACCATCGCGGTTATGCTTCAGGACTCTTTTTTGACCCCCCCCTTCGGGTATGCCCTGTTCTACCTGAAGGGTGTTGCTCCAAAAGAAGTCAGCACAACCGATATTTATTGGGGGGCTTTCCCCTTCTGGCGGCTGATGGAAGTGGGTCTTCTCATCGTCGTGATATTTCCCGAAACGATCACATGGCTTCCCAGTATATTGGTCAAATAAGCCTGATTCCGGCCTTTTAGCCCTTAAGCAGCTCCGGCGCTGATCGGCTGTTGTCGATTCCGCCCTGAGAGCCCTTTCTATAAGGGGGCACAGGCCTTAAGCCTGAGCTGCGGTTATCGGTGCCTAAGGCGTTCGGGGCACAGGAAAAAAGCACAATCCAGAGGAGGCAGTATAATGGACAAAAGAATCGTCACAGCAGCGATTACCGGGAGTATTCATACCCCTACCATGTCGCCCTATCTTCCCATAACACCCGAGGAGATTGCCAAGGAAGTCGTCGGGGTGTATGAGGCAGGGGGTACCGTCTGCCATATTCACGTGAGACATCCAGAGACCGGTCAGCCGGTGACAGATCTGGACATGTATCGACAGATCGCCGAAGAGGTGAAAAGCAAGTGCAACATCATTCTTTGTTTTACCACGGGCGGCGGCATCGGAATGCCTGCTGAAGAACGGGTGCTGACGGTGACCACATTCAGCCCGGAGCTTGCATCTTTTAATGCAGGTTCGGTAAATTTCGGCCTTTTTCCTGCACTGGACAGATGGAAAGAGTGGAAATATGACTGGGAGCCCCAGTACATAGGCGGGACCGAAGATTTTGTATTTACCAATACCTTCAAAACGCTCAGGCAGTTCTGTGAGTTCTTCAAGGAACAAGGCACCAAGCCTGAATTGGAAGTCTACGATTCCGGCATGGTTAATAATATCGCCTTCCTCATTGATAAGGGTTACCTCCAAAAACCGGTCTATCTCCAGTTCGTCATGGGAGTCCTGGGAGGCATCACACCGAGCCCCGAGAACCTGATGTTTCTTGTGGACTATGCCAGGAGATTGATCGGTGACTTCCAGTTTTCGGTCTGTGTGGCCGGCCGGCAACAATTTCCCATAGGGACCCTGTCCCTGATTCTGGGCGGGCATGTGCGTGTGGGGCTGGAGGACAATTTATATCTTGAAAAAGGGGTCAAGGCCAAGAGCAATGCGGAACAGGTGGAAAAGATCATCCGAATCGGACGGGAACTGGGCATTGAGCCGGCCACGCCTGATGAGGCCAGAGAAATGCTGGGATTGAAGGGACTGGACAAGGTGGGTTACTAGAGTGAAAAGGGGTGAGGAATAGATGGCTATTGATTATGAAAAGGACGGACATATCGCCATTGTAAGGATTAACCGGCCGGAAGCCATGAACTGCATTAATCAGGCCGATGCCGAGGAGTTGGGCCGCGTGTGGGTCGAGTTCAGGGATGATGATCATATGCGTGTGGCCATTCTGACCGGAGCGGGTGACAAGGCCTTTTGCGCAGGCGCCGATTTGGGGGATCTCATACCCAAGATCAATGCAGGTGAATTCCCCATTTCTCCGACTTTTCCCGGGATACTGAAGAATCTCAAGTGCTACAAACCCATTATAGCGGCCGTAAACGGATATTGCCTGGCCGGAGGCACCGAGATGCTCCAGGGGACCGATATACGGGTGGCCGTGGAAGAGGCTTTGTTCGGACTCCCGGAAGTACAATTGGGGCTTTTCCCTTATGCAGGGTCTACGGTGCGCCTGCCCCGGCAGATTCCCTATTGCTGGGCCATGGAAATTTTGCTCACCGGCGAATCCATTACCGCTGAACGGGCACTGAAGATGGGTCTTGTCAACCGTGTGGTCCCCCGAGAGGAACTCATGCCTACTGTCATGGCTATGGCCGACAGACTGAATAACAACGGCCCCTTGGCCCTAAAGGCCATTAAAGAATCCGCTCTCAAGTCTTATGACATCCCAAGAGAGCACGCCTATTTCCTGGAGGCATTCTTGGCCAGAGAGGTCTTTGGGACACGTGACGCAACCGAGGGCCCCAAGGCGTTTTTTGAGAAGCGGAAGCCCGTTTATGAGGGAAGATGACCTTTATTGTTGGCCTTTAAAAATGGAATGGGCAAGGGGACCAAGGGTATAAATAGAACCGGTCGAGCCCCGGGATAGAGCGTTGAAAACTAATGATCGCATAAAAATTATTCCTGAATACTGGGATGAAGGGCTTGAGTGCATCGCTCCTCAGAGACTCGAGGAGATTCGAACTTTGAAGATGCAGAAGCACCTCAGGTATGCCTATCAAAATTCGTCCTTTTACAAAAACGGCTTCGACAAGATGGGTATAAGACCTGAGGAAATAAGGACCCTCGAAGACTACAGCAAGAGAGTCCCTTTCCTGACTCATAAAAAAATCATTGAGAATCAGAGTTATAATCCCCCCTTCGGGGATTTTTTGGCCACAGTGCTGAAGGATATCAGGCGAATCTATTGTTCGCCCGGGCCATTGATGATGCCTTTCAGTAAGGGCGACATGGATGACTTTATCAATACCACCGCCAACGGTCTTTATATATGCGGGGCACGGCGCGGCGACATTGTTGATATTACTTACGGCTATCAGTGGGATTTGGCCGGGACCATGTTGGATGATGGGTTTAGACGGCTTGGTTGTGCGGTCATCCCCGGCGGCACGGGAATGACCAAGACGCATATCCACATCATGAAGCATTTAGGGGTAACGGTCCTTTTCGCATTTCCCTCCTTCGCCGTGAAACTGGCCCAGACGGCTAAAGGGATGGGGATTGATCCCAGAAAGGATCTTAAGATCCGGCTCATAATCGTCAGGGGGGAGGAAGCCTTCAGTGCCGAGGACAAGGAAATCCTGGCCAAGGAGTTCGGTGCTCAAGTGAGGGATATTTATGGAGGGGCCGAAACCGGCATTTTTGCAGCGGAATGCTCTATGGGCAATGGAATGCATTGCTTTGCCGACTCCGTCCTTGAAATAGTAGATCCGGTAACAGGTCAACCCGCCCTCAATGGAAGACCGGGTGAAATAGTCACCACCGATCTTTCCCGGTTGGCCATGCCCGTAATCCGTTACCGGACCGGAGACCTGGTAGAAGGAATTGACACGGAGCCCTGTCCCTGTGGACGAACTTCTCCGCGCATGCGCCGGATTGTAGGGCGTACAGGCGATATATTAAGGGTCAAGGGTGTTTACCTGATCCCGGAGATGATAAAGGAAGTTGTGGAAAGACACGAGACCTTGGGGAAATTTGAAATCGTCATCGACCGTCCCGCACATGATGAGAGACTGCTCATTCGGGTCGAATCATCCGGTTCCGGGAATAGCAATGCCATTAAAGAGCAACTCATTGATGATCTCAGGGCGGTCACCCGGCTACGGGCTGAAATCGACCTTGTCTCACCGGGATCTATCAGCAAGAGCAACCCCTTTGTCATAGATAAAAGACTGCAATGATCAGAAAGGGAAGAGAGCTCCGACGGTGCCGGTTTTTATGAAATGGCGGGGTGAATTTTGGAAAACAGGAGAGGACAAAACCAGGATATTGGGTGATATTTAAGATCAGCATGACAGACTGGAAAAGGAGATACCATTATGCCGAAGAAAAAAGAAGAGGTATACGAAGAAAATCGAAAACACTGGCTTTCAGAGGAGGAAAAAATCCATGAGCTCTGGGAAAGGGCTTACAACCCCGGCGGGCAAAAGCAAATAGACCGCCTGGCAAAACAGGGGAAAAAGCCGGTCCGCGAGTTGATAAAACGCCTCATTGATCCGGACACGGATTTTTTTGAACTGAGCAGGGGGGCCGGCTTCGGCCTGGGCTACGAATCGGCCATGGATGTACCCAGTGCGGGTCTGGTTACGGGGCTGGGCAAAATCCACGGTAATTGGGTGATGGTGATTGCCAATGACAGCCGTGTCAAGGCCGGGGCCTATTATCCCATTAATTGTAAAAAACACCTCCGGGCCCAGGATATCGCCGATCAGTGCAATATTCCCTGCGTCTATATCGCGGATTCGGCCGGGGGCTTTTTGCCCTTGCAAGACAGGGTATTTCCGGGAAGGGGCCAGTTTGGGCATTTTTTCTATAATATGTGCCGCATGTCGGCCAAAGGATTGAAGCAGTACACCTTGAGCACCGGGGGCAACACGGCGGGCGGGGCTTATATCGTTTACCTGGCCTGTGAATCCATTATGATTGACAAAATGTCCTATTCATTTCTGGGGGGCCCCCCCATGGTGAAAGCGGCCATAGGCGAGGAAGTGACCATGGAGGACCTCGGTGGGGCCAAGGTGCACACCTCCATCTCGGGCGGGGCGGACCATATCGTTAGTACACAGGATGAGGGAATCGACAAATTACGAGAGCTCCTCTCTTATGATCCAAAACAGACATTATATATTGAACGCCGCGAGTCAAAAGAACCGAAGGTTCCTGTTGAACACCTCTATGAGGTATTGCCCATCGATCCTTACAGGGGCATTGATATCCGTGAAATTATCGCATGCATTGCGGATGACAGTGAATTCAGTGAGTATAAGCAGGACTACAATCCTGGTCGAGGGGATACGATCGTGTGCGGTAAAATGCACCTTAAAGGGCTTCCTGTGGGTGTTGTCGCCAGCAACGGTATCGGGGTTATTTTCACGGATGCGGCGAGAAAGGCGGTGGAGTGGGTTATCCGTTGCTGCTCCCACAAGATCCCCATCCTTTATATACAGAATTCTCCCGGTTACATGGTTGGAACCGCGGAGGAACGGGCAGGGATCGGTAAATACGGCTCGGACATGGTGAGAGCCGCAGCCTGTTCCAATGTCCCTAAGATTCAATGGGTTATCGGTCCTGATCATGGAGCGGCCAATTATGGCATGTGCGGAAGGGCTTATGACCCCCATTTTATCTTTAATACAATGCGGGGAAGAACTTCGGTCATGTCGGGCAAGACCGCAGCCTTTATCCTGACCAAACTTGAGCGGATAAACGCCAAGAAAAGGGGAGAGGAGATGGATGACGAAGAGGCAAAGCAATTCGAGCAAATGATGATCGAAAAATACGCCAGAGAGGCCCACCCCTTTTATATGGAAGCGCGACTGTTTCATGATGGAACCTTGCCCTTGAGAGATGCCCGCGATGCCCTGGCCTTGGGCTTTGAAGTCTCCCTTTTAAAGCCCGTCGCCGAATCGAAATTTGGTAATTTTAAATTTTGATAAGGAGGGAAGCAAAAATGTCCGATGTCATTTTGCAGAATAAGACTGAAGAGGGTGTATTGGTCCTCACACTGAACAGGCCGGAGGCCATGAATTGCCTGAATTTTGAGACGATCGAGACACTAAAACAGGTGGTCGAGGAATCAGATTTTGATATGTCCGTGAGGGTGATTATTATCACCGGCGCAGCGCCCCCTGAAGGGAAGAAGGCATCCTTTTGCGCGGGAGCCGATCTCATTGAAAGGCGCACCCTCACTGACGATCAGGTCCGGCGTTTTATCAGCACAGTCCGCAAGACCATGACAACGGTGGAAAACGCGCGGGTACCGGTGATAGCGGCCATCAACGGTTATGCCTTTGGAGGGGGGACGGAAATCGCCCTTGCGAGCGATCTCAGAATCGCCTCTTCCAATGTCTTGATGGGGTTGACTGAAACAAGCCTGGCTATCATCCCGGGTGGGGGCGGAACCCAGCGTCTTCCAAGGATCGTGGGCTTGGCAAAGGCCAAGGAATTGATTTTCACGGCAAGGCGCATCGATGCCAAGACCGCGCTGGAAATCGGCTTGGTCAACAAGGTTGTGGAACCGGACCAACTCATGGACGCGGCCATGTCCCTGGCCGGGGAGATCAGCGCGAACGGTCCAATCGCCGTCCAGCAGGCCAAGTTTGTGCTCAATTATGGTTCTGAATGCAGTCTTGGGGTGGCCTTGCCCATGGAGTCAAAGGCTTATGAAATCACCATCCCCACCGAAGACCGGCTGGAAGCCCTGGCGGCGTTCGCGGAAAAGCGCAAACCCGTGTTTAAGGGCAAGTAGATAACTAGATCATAAGGCGAATTTAATGGAACGGGTTCTTTTTAAAAGAAAGGAGTTTCTCTATTATGAGTGATAAATATCAATTGAGTTACCCTCGGAAAGTGCGTTTGGCGGACATTTCCGTTCGGGAGGGATTACAGCATGAGGAGCATTTTATACCTGTCGAGGCAAAGACCTACTATGTGGAAGAGGCCATACTGGCGGGTTTTAAACGGCTGGAAATATCCAACTTCGCCAATCCCGTGTTTCTGCCCCAGTTCCGGGACGTGGAAGAACTCTTTAAGCGCGTCCGCGACAGCAAAAGATTGTCCCGGGCCGGGGTGAACTTTGATGACATTGAACTGACGGCCGTGAGTATCCGGGAAACCGGGGTGGACAGGGCCATAGCCGGTAGAAAAGAAGGCTGGGGTCCGGATCGCGTGGGCATGATGGTTTCCACCGATGAAGAACACCACTTCGCCAATTCGGGGACCACCCTGCCCGAGTACTGGGAAGAGGCGGAGCGGTGTATCCAGAAGTGCCATGACGCCAATATCCGGCTCTTCGGCACGGTAAGCACCATCTGGGGGAGCCCTATATCAGGACCCACACGCTTTGAAGATGCCCTCGAATTTACCAAGCGCTGGTTAAGCATCGGCGCGGACGATATTGAACATGCGGATCACGACGGCTCCGCCCCGCCCGATCAGGTGTATCGCTATTTCTCCATGATCCTGGATGAATTGCCCAACACAGATCTCCATGTGGCCCATTTTCATGTCACCCGCGGCTGGGGCCCCGCTAATGTGCTGGCGGCCCTTCATGCGGGGATTGAAATCCATGAAGGCGTGCTGGGTGGCATCGGGGGACAGCCCACCAATTTCATTGACCGCACACCGGTGAGGGGAACGGGAGAATACTATTATAAAGACCCCAACGTTGTGGGGCTGGTCTGCCTGGAGGATATGCTGGTCATGATGGATGAAATGGGCATTGAGACGGGCATTGATGTGGACAGGGTCCTTGCATTGGGGGAGAAGTGGGAAAAGACGATCGGCCGACGGTTGAGGTCGGAATCCATATTGAATGGCAGGATCCCCAAACAACCCCGGGAGGAGTTCAAAAGAAAGGGATTGGCCCAGAAAAAGGCGAAGCGCGGGGAAAAAGAGGGGCAGCGATACCCGTCCCACTGGCCCGAGGAAGTCGAGCTGCCGGCCAGCATAACAGGGGCCGAGTGATTCATCCCTCTTTGCACCTTGAGAAAGGGGAAAATGGACACGAGCAGTGGAAGAGACCTAACCAGGAAGAGGGAGACGTCTATGCTTGACGATTTCCTCTTTGATTCCTTCTGGGATGCCTTTGGGGATGTGTCGATAGGCATCGCGGTGATCGATTGTAAGGGCAAGGTACGTTATCTTAACTCTATGGCCGGATACCTTCTGTCCGTCCAGCCTTCCCTCAGCCTGGGCCGCCCTGTTGAGGAAATAATACAGAGCGGCCTTATCAGCGACGCCATTGATAATGGAATAGCGCACATCGATAAATCGCAGTTCATTAACGGAAGACAGCTTAAATGCACTTCCATCCCCATTAAGATTAAGGGGCAAGTCGTTTGCGCCGTGGAGTTGATGCGGGATCATACAGAAAAGAACGCCATGGCTGACGAACTGGCGGAATTAAGGGAGAAATATGATTTCCTTGAAATGTTGCTTGATGAGGCCTTTGAAGAAGTCGCTGCGGTGAACAAAAACGGCCTTCTTACCTATATCTCTAAAAAATCGGCAAAAAACCTGGGATTCTCCCGGGAGGAGTTGCTGGGCCGCGATATTTCAACCATCGACAAGAAATGTTTGCTCAAGTGGGTTGCAGAAAGAGGCGTACCCCGTGCGAGCAAGATCGACAGACCTTACAAAAAAACTGTGCCCGTCATGGTGGTACCCCTGTTTAAGAAGGATGAACTTTCAGGTGCCGTGTGCAGAAGCATTTTTACGGATATGAATGAGGCCACCGAGTTCGTTTCTCAGATCCAAAAGATGGGAGAAAAGGGGACGGCTTCGCCCTGTCCCAGGAGTCCCTGCCTGTGCAAATTCTCTTTTGCCGACATTATAGGCGAGTCCAAAACCATCAGGTATGCCAAAAAGAAGGCTTCACGTGTTGCCGAGGGTGATTCCACGGTGCTTATTACAGGGGACTCCGGCACAGGTAAGGAGCTTTTTGCCCATGCCATTCACATGGCCAGTCTTCGAAGAAAGGGAGCTTTAGTCAAGGTGAATTGCGCGGGCATACCTGAAAACCTGCTTGAGTCTGAACTTTTTGGATACGAACCGGGGGCCTTCACCGGAGCCCGAAAAGAAGGTAAACCGGGGAAGTTCGAACTGGCCCACAATGGCACCATATTTCTGGATGAGATAGGCGATATGTCCATGGGAATGCAGGCCAAACTCCTCAGGGTGATTCAGGATAATGAAATTGAACGCATCGGCGGAACTGCCTGCTATGAAGTTGACGTGAGGATCCTTTGTGCCACAAACAGGGATCTATGGGATATGGTACAGAAAGGAGAATTCAGAGAAGACCTCTATTATCGCCTGGATGTTATTAACATCCATATTCCTCCCCTAAGGGAGAGAATTGAAGATATCCCCCTGTTGATCGGACATTTCATTCCCCTTATCAAAAAGCGGGCCCATAGCAAGGTAACGAGCGTCAGCCACGAGGTGCTGGATTGCTTCATGGGTTATGGATGGCCCGGGAATGTACGGGAGTTGAAAAACGTGTTGGAGGGGGCCATGAATCTTAATACTGGGGATTCGATTGCCATGGAGGCCCTCCCTTCCAAGGCGAGAAAAAAGATGACCGGCCAAACCCGGTTCAGGCAAACCAGAGGGCATGAAGCGCACCCCGCCCAAAAAGACCTTAAGGCCATGCAAAAGGCCATGATCGAGCAGGCCCTCATTACCCATAGGGGCAACAAACGACAGGCAGCCCTGGAACTCAATATCAGCCGGTCGACCCTTTATAACAAGCTTAAATCCTATACAAGAGAAGGAAACGTTGGCTTTCCTGATTTTGAATCACCCGTGACCCTGCACAACCGGGGTCCTGCCTGAATCCAATCTTTTTGGGATGTCCATATTATCCAGATTCTAGCAGAGCCACC
>Ga0180432_10005378_pt1 | contig 17068 bp, 14 predicted proteins | sample SS_ome_10_FD_132414 | JGI IMG/M metagenome (GOLD analysis project Ga0180432, IMG submission 132414) | Hypersaline lake sediment archaeal communities from the Salton Sea, California, USA - SS_1_MS_2 metaG | ecosystem: Environmental > Aquatic > Non-marine Saline and Alkaline > Hypersaline >...
CTCCACCAGGCACACCCGGCAGGAGCCGATGGGTTTTACGGCCTCGTGGTGGCACAGCGAGGGGATCTCGAAGCCGGCCCGGCGGGCGACGTCCAGCAGGTACTCGCCCTTTCGGGCCTCGACCTCCACCTCGTTGATTTTGAGTTTCACGTCCATGGGAACCTCACTCGACGATTACCGCGTCCTGGTTGCAGGCGTCCTTGCAGATGCCGCACTTGATGCACTTCTCCTGGATGATCTTGTGGGGCTTGTTCTTCTCGCCCTCCACCGCATTCTGGGGGCAGCGCACCAGGCACAGAGTGCAGCCGTTGCAGGCCTTGGGATCGATCTTGAAGGTGATCAGCTCCTTGCAGACCCCGGCCGGGCAGCGCTTTTTCTTGACGTGGGCTTCGTACTCGTCGCGGAAGTAGCGCAGGGTCGACAGCACCGGGTTGGCCGCGGTGGTTCCCAGGGCGCACAGGGACGTCTCCCGCACCGCCTGGGCCAGCTCCTCCACCAGGTCGATGGTCGCCTCGGTGCCCCGGCCTTCGGAGATGTCGGTCAAAAGTTCGTGCAGCCGCATCAGCCCGTCGCGGCAGGAGGTGCAGTTGCCGCATGATTCGAACTTCAAAAACCTCAGGAAGTACTTGGCCACGTCAACCATGCAGGTGTCTTCGTCCATGACGATCATGCCGCCGGAGCCCATCATGGCGCCCTCGCGCAGCAGGGTGTCGAAGTCCACCGGAACGTCCAGCTTCTCCTCGGGCAGGCAGCCGCCCGAGGGCCCGCCGGTCTGCACCGCCTTGAATTTCTTCCCGCCGGGGATGCCCCCGCCGATGTCGAACACGATCTGGCGCAGGGTCATGCCCATGGGAACCTCGACCAGGCCGGTGTTGTTCACCTTGCCCACCAGCGAGAAGATCTTGGTCCCCTTGGAGCCCTTGGTGCCGATTGAGGAGAACCACTTGGCGCCCCGATCCATGATCAGGGGCACGTTGGCCCAGGTCTCCACGTTGTTGATGTTGGTGGGCTTTCCCCACAGCCCGGAAACCGCGGGGTAGGGGGGGCGCCGCCGGGGTACTCCGCGGCGACCTTCGATGGAGGTGATCAGCGCGCTCTCTTCCCCGCAGACGAAGGCTCCTCCGCCGCGGTTGATGTGGATATCGAAGCTGAAGCCCGATCCCAGTATGTTTTTGCCCAGCAGGCCCTGCTTGCGGGCGGTCTGCAGGGCTATCTCCAGGCGCTCGACCGCCAGGGGGTACTCCTGCCGGACGTAGACATAGCCTTCGCCGGCGCCGATGGCGTAGGCCCCGATTATCATGCCCTCGACGACCGAGTGGGGATTGCCTTCCAGTACCGAGCGGTCCATGAAGGCGCCCGGGTCGCCCTCGTCGGCGTTGCAGATGATGTAGCGCTGGTCGGCCTCGGTGTTCTTGCAGATCTCCCACTTGGCTCCGGCGGGGAACCCGCCGCCGCCGCGGCCGCGCAGCTTGGCCGCCTTGACTTCCTTCAGGATCTTGTCCGGGCCCATCTCCAGGGCCTTGACCAGGCCGCCGTAGCCGCCGATGCGGATGTAGTCGTCGATCGAAGTCGGATCGATCTGCCCGTTGTTCTTCAACACCAGCCGCTCCTGGTGCTTGTAGAAGGGAATGTCGGCTTCCTTCTTGTGCCGCTTGCCGGTGGCGGGGTTCTTGTACAGCAGGCGGGTGAGGACCTTGCCCTTCACCACGGTCTGCTTGACTATCTCCTCGACGTCCTTGACCTGAACGCGCTGGTAGAGCATCCCCTCGGGGAAGAACAGCACCAGCGGGCCCCGCTCGCAAAACCCGTGGCAGCCGGTTGCGCGGAGCTCGACCTTCTTGTCCAGCTTGCGCTTCTTCAGCTCCTTTTTGAAGGCGTCCAACAGCTTGTAGGAGCCGAAGGCCTTGCAGCCGGTTCCGGCGCAGACGGCGATTGCTTTGCGGTTCTTGGGCCGGGAAGCCACCACTTTCTTGCGGTGGGCGGCAAGCTGTTTTGCGTTCTTGAATGCGGCCATCACTTGCCCTTCTTCTGTATCTTGTTGACCAGTTTGGACAGGCGGTGCGGGGTCATGTTGCCGTTGTATTCTCCGTCTATGATCACCAGCGGGCCCAGGGCGCAGGCGCCCACGCAGTTGACCTCCTCGAGGGTGAACTGCAGATCCTCGGTGGTCTGGCCCGAGGCGATTTTCAGGTCGCGCTCGGCCTGCTCCAGCAGCCGCGGGGCGCCGCGCACATGGCAGGCGGTGCCCATGCACACCGTGCAGATATGCTCCCCGCGCGGCTTTAGGTGGAACCCCTCGAAGAAGGAGGCCACGCCGAAGACCCGGGCCGGGCTGATCTCCAGATGCTCGGCGGCCAGCTGCAGCGCCTCCTCGGGCAGGTAGCGGAACTCGCCCTGGATGTCGTGCAGCACGTTGACCAGGGCGCTGGGCTCCCCGGCCGGGTGTTTTTTCAGGACGTTTTTAATCCTCTTGCCGATGGCCGCGCTCATTTCTTGCCTCCCCGGACTGCCTTGGCGCCTTCCTTCAGTCCGGCCTCGAAGGCGGCGACGTTGGCGGGGATGAACTTGGCCTTGGCTTTGAACTCCTTCTTGATCATCTTGACGATGGTCTCCCGGTCCATGATCTTGGAGAACCCCACCAGGGCGCCCAGCATCACCAGATTGGCGGCGCGTGCGGTGCCGGCTTTCTGAGCCAGGTCGTTGGCCTTGAGGTAGATGACCGTGCAGTCGTCGCGGTCGGCCTGGATGGGCACCAGGGAAGAGTTGACGATGATCAACCCGCCGGGCTTGACCTTGGGGCCGAACCGCTCCAGGGAGGGCTGGTTCATGACCAGCAGGGTCCGGGGGGTGCTGATGTAGGGCGAGCCCACCGGCTTGTCCGATATGCACACGGTCACGTTGGCGGTCCCCCCGCGCATCTCCGGACCGTAGGAGGGCAGCCAGGAGACCTCCTTGCCCTTGGTCATGGCCGCGTAGGCCAGCAGCTTGCCCGAGAGCAGCATCCCTTGGCCGCCGAACCCGGCCATCAGGATCTCATGAAGCGCCATGTTGCTCCTCCTGCCCGTCCTCCGGCCGCTTTTTCACCCCTAAGGGGTAGTAAGGGATCATCTTCTCCTCCAGCCACTTTTCGGCCTCCCGCGGGGACAGGCCCCAGTTGGTCGGGCAGGTGGACAGGCACTCCACGAAGGTAAAACAGGTGCCGGCGGCCTGGTAGGCAAAGGCCTGCTTGATGATCTGCTTGGCCCGGATGGTTTCGGCGGGACTGTGCAGAGACACCCGGGCGATGAACCCGGGCGTGGTCAGGGATGCAAGGATCTCGGCTATGCGGATCGGGAAGCCGATGTCCTTGACGTCCCGGCCGTAGGGCGTCGTGGTGGTGTATTGCCCCGGCATGGTGGTGGGGGCCATCTGGCCGCCGGTCATGCCGTAGACGGCGTTGTTGACGAAGATGACGGTGATCTTCTCGCCGCGGTTGGCCGCGTGGATGATCTCGGCGGTTCCAATGGAGGCCAGGTCGCCGTCGCCCTGGTAGGTGAACAGGATCAAGTCGGGCCGGGAACGCTTGGCCCCGGTGGCCACCGCGGGCGCGCGACCGTGGGAGGCTTCGAACATGTCGCAGTTGAAGTACTCGTAAGCCAGCACCGCGCAGCCCACCGGGGCGATGCCCACGGCGCGCTCGCGCAACCCCAGCTCCTCGATGGACTCGGCCACTATCCGGTGGATCACTCCGTGGGTGCACCCCGGGCAGTAGTGGGTGGGCATATCCACCAGACCCTTCGTAGATGCGAAGATTTTCTTCATCGGGATTTCCTTCCCTTTGCCCTTTTTCTCTTGGTGCTTTTCTTTTTGGCTGCCGTTTTCTTGACGGGTTTGCTCTTTACAACGCCGGCTTGCTTGAGCGAGTAGAGCATCTTCTCCTTGGCCTCGTCGGGCGAGAAGACCTTGCCTCCGGCGGTGCCGAAGAAATCGATCTCGCGGATTCCGTGCCCGGCGATCTGGACGTCCTCGACCATCTGGCCCATGTTCATCTCCAGCACCAGCACACGCTTGGCTTTCTGCATGGCTTGTTCGCAGGCCGCGTAGGGGAACGGCCAAACGGTAACGGGCCGGAAGAGCCCGATGCGGTATCCCTCAGCGCCCAGCTCGTCGATGGCGGTCTTGCAGATGCGCGACATCATCCCGAAGGCGCAGACCAGCAGGTCGTAGGGTTGATCGCAGTTGTAGAGTTCCCAGCGCTGCTCGTTCTCGCTGATGCGGTTGTACTTGGTTTTTAGATCCACGTTGATCTTGTGGCAGTACTCCGGGTCGAGGTGCAGGGAATTGACGATGCGTTTGTCGCGGCCCCGGGCTCCGGTAAGCGCCCAGTCGCCGGGGTCAAGGGGATCGCCAACGCCCTCCCGGGGAAACTCCACCGGCTCCATCATCTGCCCGATCATTCCATCGCCGATGACCATTACCGGCGTCAGGTATTTCTCGGCCAGTTCGAACGCCAAAATCACCAGGTTGACCGCTTCCTGGACCGAGGAGGGGGCCAGGACGACGAGCTGGAAGTCGCCGTGCCCGGTGCCCTTTACCGCCTGAAAGTAGTCCCCCTGGGCCGGGAGGATACCGCCCAGCCCGGGTCCGGCGCGCATGATGTTCACCAGCACCACCGGCAGGGAGCAGGCGGCGATGTAGGAGAGGCCCTCGGCCATCAGGCTGATCCCCGGCGAGGACGAGGTGGTCAGGACGCGGATGCCCACTCCGGCCGCCCCGTAGATCATGTTGCTGGCGGCCACCTCGCTCTCCGCCTGGATGTACTTGCCGCCCACTTCGGGGAGGCGCTTGGAAAGGTACTCGGGGACCTCGCTCTGGGGGGTTATGGGATAACCGAAGAAGTGCACGCATCCGGCGCGAATGGCGGCCTCGCCGATGGCCTCGTTGCCTTTCATCAGTACCTTGGACATCTCTTTTCTCCCTTAGTACTGGAAAAACTCGTAGTGAGTGCCCTCGACGTACACCTCGATGGCCATGTCCGGGCAGGTTATGGCGCAGATCCGGCAGCCGATGCAGCGGGGGCTGTCGGCTACCACCGCGTAGTGATAGCCCTTGGTGTTCAGCTCCTTGGACATGCCGATGATCTGCTGGGGACAGGTGAGGTTGCAGCGCTCGCAGCCCTTGCAGCGTTCCTTGTTGACCTCGATCTTCGGCATCACTTCGCTCCTTGCGGCCGGCCGATGGGCACGGACCGGCCGGCGGGGATCTCGTCTGTTTTGGTTTCATTCTCCGGCCTTATCCAGGGCGGGAGCATGTAGCGTTTCAGCCGCAGGATGGGGACCTCGACCTCGCCGAGCTCCGGGGCGTCGGCCAGTTCTTCCATGGCGGTTATGAACAGGATGGGAGCCCCGCTTTGCTCCGACACCCGGCGGGCCAGGTGGTAGCCCTCCAGGATTATCTCGGGGGTGGTCTCCTGCATCAGGTGGCTGTTTACCACCAGGCCGGTCACTTCCAGCCGGGAGGTCTTCTCGATGCCCGCCTTCATCTTCAGGCAGCCCTTCACCGTGTCGGTGAAAGGCCGCCGGGAGTTGATCACCTGCCAGAGGGCGTAGGGGCTGTCACCCAGCGGTTCGACCAGGGAGGACAGCAGCCGGGCGCCCACCTCGTCTCCGCCCACGTCGAATATGCTCATCTGGTCTTCGGCGGGCCGCAGCATGCCCTTGATCTCCGGCACGACGATAGGCAGGTCCGCCCAGGTCAGCGACGCCGGCGGCACCACCACCCGGATTTTGTGCTCTTCCATGAGGCCGCGGGCTTCCCGGCAGCGGAAGTACGGATTGACGATGTCGAGGTCGGCGATGGAAACCTCAAGTTTCTTTCCTCTCAGCGCAATCGCCAGGTTTACGGCCACCTCGGTTTTGCCCGAGCCGTAGTTGCCCGCAACCATGATCAAGCCATCAGTTGGAACAAACTGAATTTTATTAGGTTTATTGCGCTTCACGATGCCGACCCGACTCTTCATACCAAATGGGGCGGACCCAAGGCAAGTGAAAAAAGGGATCGCAGAAGTCCGGTTATGACGCAGCCAGTCAAAAGCGATTCGCGGGTGGTTGCTTATCGGGCGTTTTGAAGGTATATACCCCACGCGTATTTTTGGGGAGGGTAGGCAGAATGAGTGGGAATAAGGAAGAGATTTTCCAAAAAGCCGATCGGCCCAATGTGGCTCTGATCACCAACCACGGCTACGCGGGCGTGGAAATTCCCTTCGGCGGTGCCCCGGACACCGGCGGGCAAAATATGTACGTCAACTCGCTGGCGGTGGCCCTGGACAACCTGGGCTACCGGGTGACCGTGTTCGCCCGCGGGGGTTTCCCCTACTTCGAAAGCGACCGGATTCGCAGGGAGCCGGAGTACCTGACCGATCACGTGCGCTATATTTTCATCCCCGGCGGCGGCGACCAGTTCATCCGCAAGGAGGACATCGCCGTGGCGCTGGACGAGGAGGTCGCCTGGCTGGACCGGTTCATCCGCCAGGAGGCCGGCGATCAAGGGTGCCGGCCCTGGGAAATGTACGAGTTCGTCAATACCCATTACTGGGACGCGGCGGTGATGGGAATGCGCCTGGTGGAACGATGGCAGGACGACATCGCCGCCAACATGATCACCGAGATTCTTTCCGGATGCGTGCCCGACGAAACCTTGGCCGGTCTAAAAGAGGAGCGTCACTGGAGCTCCCTGGGGGGAGCCCCGGCCTATCACCTGGGCCGGATCCTGATCGAGGCCGAGGCCTCTCCGGCCACCCCGATCATCCAGAGGGTCCGGGCGGCCGCCAGCAAGTGGGCGGCGGCCTGCCGGCGCAGCGCGGGGATGGAAGTGGACCGGCTGGTGGGGGCGGTGGCCGGAGCGCTGGCCGAGGTGGAGGACAACCTGGCCCCCGCCCTGCACACGCTGGTCGCCGCCGAGGCGTTCGGCGCGGCGTTCTTCGACGTGTTTCCCGACCGGGCCGAACGGCTGGAGAAGGAATTGTGCGCGGTCGACCGGCACGTCTGGACGCCGCACTCGCTGTCGGCGCTCAAGGAGGAGAATTTCCGCGACCGCTCCGAGGTTGTGGTGCGCGCGCTGAAATTCTGCGAGCGACGCGATCACGAGCGGGCGGTCTGCGACCGCACCAAGGCCTTTGCGGCCACCTCCACCGAGATCGCCGAACGGCTGCGCACCGCCTACGACGTGCCCGCCGAGCAGATCTTCTACTTTCCGCCGTGCGTGGACCGCTCGGTGTTCAGGAAGTACACCGAGAAGGAGACTGAAACAGCCTACCGGTACCTGTCCGAGATCAGCGGCGTTCCCGTGGAGAAGCTGCGCGCTTCCAAGCTGGTCTTCGAGACTTCCCGGGTGGATCAGACCAAGCGCAAGGACCTGCTGCTGGACGCCTTCGCCTTCGTGGCCCGCGAGCGGGAGGACGCCTACCTGTTCATCGGAGGAGGTCCGGAGAACAAGCTGTTCAAGTCGCTGAAAAAGCGCCGGGACGAGAAACCCGAGCTGAAGGGCCGGGCGTTCCTCACCGGTTTCATTCCAGACGAGCACATCGGCCCGCTGTTCTCGATGGCGGACGTGTATGCTTCCGCATCCGAAATGGAGGGCTTCGGAATGTCGGTCCTCCAGGCGGCCGCCTCCACCACCGCGGTGGTCTGCTCCGACCTGGTGCCGTTTGCGGTCCAGTACGTCCCCGAAGACGCGCTGGTGGTCCCCGCCGGCGAGGTGTTCGACTTCGCCCAGGCCATCGGCAACCTCCTGGACAGCGAGCCCGACCGTTCCAAGCGGGCCCTGCAGCTGGCCGAGAAGGTGAAGATGCTGGACTGGGAGGCCCAGGCGGTCGCTTTCCTGCAGTACCTGCGCCGCCGCGGCTTCCAGGTGGTCCCCGGCAAGGAGGAATCATGATCGGCGACAAGCTGGTAATCACCGAATACCACCGCCAGGGCGCCGCCCAGATCTACGCGCTGGTCAAAAAGCGCCTGGATTCGGGAGCCGGCCCGCTGAGCGTAACCGTGGCCGGAGAGTCCGGCTCGGGCAAGAGCGAGATTGCCCACTGCCTGGCCCAGTTGCTGGAAAAGGACGGCAAGACCGCCATCGTCCTCGGCCAGGACGACTACTTCAAGCTACCCCCCAAGTCCAACCACGAGAAACGCCAAAAAGACATCTCCTGGGTCGGCCCCGGCGAAGTCCGCCTGGATCTGATGGACGAGAACATCGCCGATTTGAAGGATCACCCCGACCGACCGCTCAAAAAGCCCCTGGTCTACTTCCAGGAAAACCGAATCGACTCCGAAACCATCGATCCCCAGAAACGCGACGTAATAATAGCCGAAGGCACCTATACGACCCTTCTCGAAAACGCCGACGTCCGCGCCTTCATCAACCGCAACTACCGCCAGACAAAAAAGGCCCGCCTCAAACGCGCCCGCGACCCCGATGTGGACTTTTTGGAGAAGGTCCTCGAAATCGAGCACCAAGAGATCTCGAAGCATAAAGCCCGAGCAGACGTAGTAATCCCTCCTCCTCCTGAAGAGCAGGAATAATCGAGCCCGAGCCCGTGCCCGAGCCCGAGCCCGAAGTCTCCGAAGAAATCCGCTCACAGGTGAGGCTGGGTCTCATCCATGCCTCCCCAGTCTCAATCGGCCCGACTCAGTCTCCCTTGCAACAAGAAATCGACGCTCTCTGCTCCCGTCTGGCCACCGACCACGCCGGCAAACCCCCATCGGAAATCCCCGGCCTAAACCACGCCCGGGACTTGTACCGCACCTTCGGCATAGACCCCACCAAGACCCGCCCCAGCTCGGAGTCGCTGTTGAGAAGGGTCATTAAGGGGAAACCCTTCCCCAAAATCTTCAACGCAGTGGATCTCTGCAACTACTTCGCCCTGCGCTTTTTGCTTTCGTTGGGTCTCTACGACGCCGACAAGATCAACGGTGATGTAGTGTTTCGCCCCGGCCAAGAAGGCGAATCCTTCGCAGGCATCCGCAAGAACGACGTCAACGTATCCGGCCGCCCTGTCCTAGTGGATGATGACGGCCCCTTCGGCAACCCCACCTCCGACTCCCTGCGAACCTCGGTGACCGACTCGACCCGCTCGTTGTGGATGGTAATCTTCGCCCCGGTCGGCTTTCCCAAAGAAAAGCTCGAAGAGCACGTGCGGACGTCTTGCGAGTACATGGCGAAGCACCTGGCGCCGATGGGAGAAGAAGTAAAGACGCAAGGGACGACGATTCCCCTCTAAAAGGACGCCAAAGGGGGTCAGTCGATGCACAGGCCGTTGAAGGTTCCGTCTTCCTCGACTACGCAGTAGCACCCCGGCGGCATCTGGACCAGACCGGTGCAGGTGCCCACCCTGACGTCGGCGCAGTCGTTTCCCTGAAGCTCGGCGGTGCACTGGCTGTCGCAATGGTCGAGCACGGACTTAGGGGTCTGACCCCTAAGTCCTGAACCGAGGGTCACCGTTGCTCTTAGGGTTCCGGCGGGTCGAATGTTCCGTTTTTGTCTACATCCACCCTTATCGCATTTGTCATTCCCACCGGGCGGGCGCCGCGAAAGACCGGGTCTAACCGGTCGTCGATGCGGCCGGTGGCTACTGCGGCGTACCAGCTGTCCTTGGTCGGGGTGACCGTGACGGTGGTGTCCAGGCGGACGGCGTTGGTGGTGTAGGGGCCCAGTGGCAGGGTTTCGATGGTCTCGCCGTTTTCGATCAGGATGACCTGCTCGACCGGCACCCAGTCGGCGGCCTGGACTTCGATGTGGACGTCGAAGGGGGCGGTTTGGGTGGTGAGGTCGCCGATGCCGGCGTCGGCTATGTGGATGTTTACGAAGATGCCGCCGCCCACCAGGGTGCGGCCTTGCTTGATGCTCGAGAAGATTTCGTCCAGGTCGATGCTTTTGGGGTCGTCGGTGGAGGAGGCTATCAGGGTGCGGCCCAGGCCGGCTTCGGTGTCGCGTTCGTGGGAGTCGGAGACGCCCACGGCGGTCTTGAATACGCCCTGGTTGTTCATCGAGGACCAGACCGGCAGGACCTTTTCGAGCATGACCTCCAGGCGGGCGTCGGGATCGCGCTGGTTCAAAAGCTCGATGGCGTCGAAGTCGTCGCTGAACTTGTCCGGGGGGAGATCCTTCAGCTTGGGGATCACCGCCGGGGGGTCGAAGCCCAGGTAGGTGAACCAGGCGGTGTAGGACAGCGGGTGGGCCACGGTGATTATCTTGGCGCCCAGCTCCCTCGCGTGCGGCCAGATCTCGGGGTACTCGAGCTGGCGGACGAAGATGTCGTCTTCGAAGAGCGTCCAGGGGAAGCTCCAGTAGTTCCAGCCCAGGGGGTGGACCGGCAGGGGGTAGACCACGCTGTGGCCGTACAAAGCGGAGATCTCGTTTCCGACCACTACCTGGATCAGATCCTCGGCCTGCATTTCCTTGAGCACCGGGCGGTAGTTGGTCTGGGCGTCGTGGTCGGTGGCGACCACCAGCTCGATGCCCTCGCAGATGTTGGAGGCCAGCTTGTCGGCGATGTCGTAGTCGGAGTCCAAAGAGCGGGTGCAGTGGGTGTGCAGGTCGGCGGCGATGAAGCCCTGGGTGTCGACCTGGCGCTCGAGAGTCGCGGATACCTGGACGGTTTCTCCTTCGGTCAGGGTTACGTCCTGGCGGTGGATGGAGTACTCCCAGCCGCGGGAGAGGGTTACGGTCCAGTCGCCGGGGGGGGCTTCTAGTTGGCCGGAGCCGTCTATGTCGAATGTTAATGTGGGCAGATCCACGGGGGAGGTAAGGGAGGCGGCGGGGCCGGGTTGTAATGATATTTTGCAGGGGACATTACATTCATACTCTAAAATACCGGACGCGGACGCGGACGCGGACGCGGTAACAACATCGTTCGCTATTACCTCTATTGGATCTGATAAGACGCCTTCTACGGAGAGGATGTAGGTGCCCGGGGGGAATTGGAACTCGAAGGAACCATTTTCGTCGGAGTAGGTTTGGTTGACCATTGCGTCGTTTGATAGGGCCAGGACGGAGGTTTCGGGTTTGGTGGTGCCGGAGAGGAGGCCCAGGGCGGTTTCGTTTTGCAGGGCGCGGAATTTTCGCAGGCAGTCGTCAAGGCCTGCGGAGCCCACTAACAATATCCGTTCGGAGGTCAGGGGGGCGTCGCCCTGGTGGACTTTCCAGAACTCGACTTCGTACAGGCCGAAGGACTGCTGGACGGGGGCGTCGGTGGCGGCGTAGAGGTAGCAGAGGTGCGGGTTGTAGGCGCCCAGTACGTTGCCTTTGTACTTTCCGGTGGTGTCGCCCAGGCGGACCATGTCGCCCACGTCCAGAGCCGTGGCCCGGCCGTCGATGGTAGTGCGCAGCACCAGGTGATCCGAGTCAGGGGCCAGGTTGTACTCCTGTACTATGTCCAGGTCGGAGGGTTGCATCGAGCCGGGTACGGCGGCGTCCAAAGGCGGGATGCTGCGGTGGCTGCCGGATACGCGCACCACCGCGGGCTGGCCGTTCTGGCCGTCGTTTACCACTTCCGCCGATTCGGGGTAGAGGGTCATCAGGTCGATCTGCACCATGATCTCTTCGAGCGCCTCGTGTCCGGCCAGGTTGTCTGCATCGATCAGGGTGCCGCCGTATGGTCCCCAGGCCCGGTGCGATTCGATGCCCTGGATCACGAAGGCCACCCGGTCGTTGTAAAGCTTGAAGTCCCCGAGCCACCCGTGGGCCTCGGGTCCCTTGAGCAATTCGCTCTCTTTGGTGATCACCCCCGCGCGCACCTCGCCCGGCTGCAGGATCTCGTCGAGCGGCAGGGGCTCGGGACCCGCATCCTTGTCGCCGCCATTGCCGTTGCAGGCGGTGAGTATCAGACAGAGCAGTAATGTGGATAGAGGTTTCAAGGCGTGAGCTGAATGCGTTCTTCGGCGTGCTTGACCACGTCTTTTTCGAAGAAGTACATCGGCGGGGCTTCGTTCCTGCGCCAGAGCTCGGCTTCGTCGGCGTGGTGCTCACCCTCGGGGTCGTGCTGCTGGCCGCCGGGAAGCGCGTTGAAAGCCTTGGGGCCCTCGGGGGTCATCTCCACCACCACCCGCTGGGAGGGGCCGGAGCCGTAGGTGTAGTCGGTTCCGCTCCAAAGGCTGAAATGGCAGGCGTCGGGGACTTCCCAGTCGCCGTGGCGGGGGAAGCCGTCGGGGAAGTCGGGATCGTCGGGGGTGGGGATCGAGTAGGTGTCGTAGGTCTGCCCGAGCATGTCGTCCACCGGTACCAGGGTCTTGAAGCGCACCGTGTGCAGCTTGCCCCAGCGCCACTCTTCCATGTCGGCGCCCAGCTTGCCCTCCAGGAAGTCGAGCGCCGCGACCGCGGCCCGCAGGATGCGGTCGTCCCTCGACTCCTCCACGCCGTCGGTGGCCAGGTCGTCCCACAGGACGGTGTCCCCCAGGGCAGAGTCGTAGGTGGCCATGTTCTGAGGGTCCAGCATTGCGTGCTGGATGGTCTTGCCGATCATGCCGCTGGACGGCCGCACCCCGATCAGATCCGCCTCGTCGCCGAAGGACAGCGAGATCACCCGCGGGAGAATGGCGTTGAAGATGGTGGTGGCCACCGAATCGGCGATCTCCTGGTCGCTGGGATCGCCCTCGACCGCCGCGGGGGTGTCGAAGGAGGTCCAGGCGGAAAGCCGGTCGCGCATCTCGATCACCTTGGACATCTTGGAGCCGGCCTCGGTGACCGCCGCGGTCAGGTCCGCGTGGGTGCCGGAGCTGCTGTGTTCCTCCTCGGCGCGGTCCAGGGCGGAGACGATAACCCCGGCCAGCTTGACGCCCAGGGACGAGCGGTGCTCGGACTGCAGGTCCTGCATGTCCTGCGGGGTGATGTTCTCCTCGCTGACCAGCTCGGTCAGCCGGCTGTGGATCCGGGCCATGCGGTGGCCCAGGTTGAACTCCCAGCCCAGGTAGTACTGGTCGTTGAAGGGATTGCCGTCCAGGCTGGTGCCCACGCCGTCCTGGTTGGCGGTGGCGATGAAGCCCGCCGCGGGGTTCTGGTCGGTGGGGATGTCCTCATCGGGGATCCGGCCGGTCCATTCGTACTCGCCGGTGCCCGGCAGAGCAAAGACCGGGCAGTAGCCCGTCCCGGTGGCCGGATCGTAGGTCAGGGCCCGCGGATCGCGGATGGGCACGTTCGACTGGGTGGACCAGTAGATGTCACCGTCGCGGGTGGCGATGTTGAAGTTCTGCGAGCCCACCTCGAAGCTCTTCAGTGCTTCCTTGGCCTCGTCCACCGTTGTGGCAATATTCAATCCGAAGAAGGCATCCATTTCACGAGTGGCAACGTTGCCGGTCCAGCGGACGGAGAGCGCCGAGGTGTCGGTGCGGGTTTCGGGGATGATCGGGCCGTGGTGCGGCACCGTCTCCACGTCGAACTCGACCGGATCGCCGATGTTGAGCTTGATCACCTCGTGGATCTTCTCGATGGGCACGTCCTGGCCGTTGAAAGACACCGTGTCCGGGTTGGTCCCTCCGCCGGCCGTGATGGTTTCGTGGTAGACGTCGGAGACGTCGTAGTTGGTCACGGTGGCGCCCCAGGCGATGTTGCGGTTGTAGCCCAGGACAACGATGGGCATGCCGGCGAAGGATACGCCCTGAACGTCCCAGTCACCCCCGGCGCGCATTGTGTTCAGGTGGGCGTACCACCAGACCCCCGGGCTGGGGAGCGACAGGTGCGGGTCGTTGGCCATGATGGGGTTGCCCGAGGCGGTCTTGGAGCCGAGCACCGTCCAGTTGTTGGAGCCCCGGTCCCCGCTGGGGCCGCCGATCAACTCGTGAACCCGGTCGATGGCTTTTCTGAATTTCAGGGCGCCGGTGAGCACCTCCCGCGAGGGAAGCCTCGGCGGGCCGATCTTGTTGCTGGGCTTTTTAGTGCCCGAATCGTAAAGGGAGAAACCCGCCTTGGTGGTGACGTCCTCGGCCGGGGCGAAGTTCCAGAAGTCGTAGAAGATTCCCGCGCGCTTGGAAAGGCGCTCGTCCGGGTCGTTTGCGGGGAAGGCGGTCTGGATCCCCAGGGCGGCCGCGGTCAGATCGATCTCGGCCCAGCCGCTGTAGGAGAGACTGTAGGTCTGGTAGCGGGCCAGGGCCAGGGTGTCGACCGCGGTCCAGTCCTGCAGGATGTCGGCGCGGATCAAAGTGGAGATCACCCCGGGGAAGGCGGCGTCGCCCGAACGGATCTCGTCGATGTAGGCGGTCACGCCGGCCGCGAAGGCGTCCAGGCCGTCCTTGACCGCGCTGCCGTCCTCGAGGTCGTCGTACATGGCCTGGGCCTGCCGGAGAAATCCCAGCACCCGGACGGACTTGTCGGCCTCCACCAGGCTGGCATCGATGGTGCCGGCGATCTCGGCCAGCCCGCCCTCGATGCCCCGCCGCAAGAACTCCATCTGGGCCATGCGGTCGCGGGCCATCAGGTACCCCTGGGCCATCAGCACGTCGTTGATGTCATCCCCGTAGATGTGGGGCATGCCCCGGTCGTCGAGGACCACGTCGACGGTGCCGGAGAGGCCGCTGATTTGGATCTCCTCCATCACCTTGAGATCCTCGATCTTGCTTGGTCCTCCGTCGTCGCCGCAGCCGGAGAAAAGACCAAGAGCCAGCATTATTCCGAGCAGCTTCTTCATTTCCGTCTCCTTACTTCCCCGTAATGTTTTTCAAACGGACCCCCACCCAGCTCGCTTCGGGCTCGAGGCCGTACTTCGAGTAAAACTGCTTGAGTTTACGATATCTGGCCACCGGATCAAAGCCTAGGTTGTGCTGCAGCTTGCGCAGGCACACCGGGCACAGGTGTATGGGGCGCGCGTCGCTTTCGTCCAGGTGGTTGGAGCCGCACATGCCGCACTGGAAGTATATGCAGTGCCCGATGCCGAACATGTGAACGGCTTCGTGGGTCAGTACCTTGCAGCTGCGCCTGAGCAGGATCTGCTTGTAGTCCTTGCCGCGCTTCTCGCCATAGAAGGCCGGGTCGTAGCGGGCGAAGCTGAAGACGCCCACGCGCTCGTACAGCGAGGCCATGCCGAAGACGAAGTTCCAGGAGGGGTCGGGGTAGAGGTCTTCCATGGTGATGGCCAGGATGCAGAAGGCGTCCTTGGGCAGGAGCTTCTTCAGCAATTTCAATACGTCGTGGGTCAGGATCTGGCGGTTCTTGGTATAAGGATTGATCCGGGTTGTGAAGTCGTGACCCTCCACTGGTATGGGTTTCTGCACCTTGACTTTCATCATGAAATAGGCTTCGGCGCACTCCCGAAGAGCTTTAAGCGAGGGGCTGCGGCCGGGGGCGAACTTGCCGATGGGCAGCAGGTAGATGGTGTGGCGCTTCTTGTCCGGGCGTATGAAACCTTCCTTGACATACTGTTCGAAAGTCTGGCCGGGTTCGCGATGCACGTCCAGCCAATCGCCGGTCGACGGTTTGTTGATCGGTTCGAAGTCTTCTCCGGGCAGGTAGATTTTCTTTTGATCGGCGTTCAGGGAGCCGATGGCGGCGATGCGGTCTTTTTCAGCGGGGGGCGTAAAGGCCATTAACATCAATACTGCCCAGATCTTCAGCTTCATCTACTTCTTCCAGGCCCATTTGGTGAAGAGGATCAGTACCGAGAATATCTCCAGGCGGCCCAGGAGCATGAGCAGGCCCATGATCCACTTGACCGCATCCGGCAGGTGCGCCCAGTTGGTCATGGGGCCCACCGCGCCCAGGCCGGGGCCGATGTTGCCCACCGCGGCCACCGAGGCCGACAGCGAGCTGACCAGGTCGTAGCCGCAGAAGGCCATCACGATGGCTCCGAACAGGAAGGTGGCCACCCAGACGACCCCGAAGGAGAGGATGTTGGAGACGATGCCGGGCTCAATTACCTTGTGGCCGGTGCGCACCGGGCGCACCGCGTGGGGGTAGATCAGCCGGTGCAGCTCGCGCACCAGGGCCTTGGCGTAGATCAAAAAGCGGGCCACCTTCATGCCGCCGCCGGTGGAGCCCATGCAGCCGCCCACGAACATCAGCAGGACCAGGATCATCCGCATGATCTGCGGCCAGGCGTCGAAGTCGGCGGTGGCGTAGCCGGTGGTGGTGCCGATGGCCACCACCTGGAAGGTCACGTCGCGAACATGCTGCTCCATGTCCCCGCCGTAGGGCACCACCAGCAGGCCGACGCCGATGCACACCCCGACGATGCCCAGGTACAGGCGGAACTCGGGATTGCGCACCACCGGACCGAAGTGCAGGCCGAAGGCCTGGGCGTGCAGCGAGAAGTTCACCCCGGCCAGGAACATGAACACGATGATGATCCACTGGGTGCCCGGGCCGAAGTAGGCGATGGAGTTGCCGTGGGGGGAGAAGCCCCCGGTGGACATGGTGGTGAAGGTATGGCAGAAGGCGTCGAAGATCGTCGTGCCGGAGATCTTCAGCAGCACGAACTCCAGGGCCGAGATGATCAGGTACAGCTTCCACAGGTCCTTGGCCGCGTCGGTTATCCGCGGCCGCTCGCGCTCGAAGGCCACCCCGCCGGGGGTTTCGGCCTTCAACAGCCGGTAGCCGCCCACCCCCAAAAACGAGAGCAGCGCCACCGAAAGCACCACGATGCCCATCCCCCCCAGCCACTGGGTCATGCAGCGCCAGAATTGCAGCCCGTGAGGGATTTTCTCGATCTCCATGCCCGGGTCGCCGAAGATCGAGGCCCCGGTGGTGGTGAAGCCGCTCATGGTCTCGAAAAAGGCGTTGGTGATGCCCAAAAGCCCCGAGATCAAAAAGGGCAGCATGCCCAACAGGACCGCCGCCATCCAGGAGAAGGAAACGATGGCGAAGCCCTCGCGGCGGCCGATGTTCTTCTCCCGCCCGCGGAACTTGTAGTGCAGCCAGAGACCCAGCCCCAGGCAGATCACCAGAGTTACGGCGAATCCCACTATCTCCCCAATTTCATAGGGGCTTTGGGAGTCGTAGATCAGGGATACGGCCAGCGGGGCCAGCAGGCACAGCGCCAGGATGATCAACAGGAAGGAGAGAACCGAGAGGACCGCACGCCAGTCCATGGGTCAGAACCACCGGCGGCGGTTGA
>Ga0180432_10005379_pt1 | contig 17065 bp, 12 predicted proteins | sample SS_ome_10_FD_132414 | JGI IMG/M metagenome (GOLD analysis project Ga0180432, IMG submission 132414) | Hypersaline lake sediment archaeal communities from the Salton Sea, California, USA - SS_1_MS_2 metaG | ecosystem: Environmental > Aquatic > Non-marine Saline and Alkaline > Hypersaline >...
AAGCCGTTCCGGCGGACGACGTTCTCCTGCATACGAACAATGATGCTCATCTTCTGGAAATTAAGGCGCAGGAATTCATCGACGATGCCGTCCTGTCGGAGATGAAAAAGCAATTCGATATTCACGCCGTCAGGAAGTTCTCGCCCGTTCTGCCCGTCCTGTCTCGCAGCGGTCTAAAGGTCCCCTTTACAACATGCAAGCAGATGCTCGACCACAAAGACTCTCCCGGCCGGTCTTTATGGCACATGGCCCTCGCTTACGAATGCGCCCGCGGACATTTAACCGAACGGGACGTATTACAACGCATGGGTGAGATCGTGCGGATTATGCGCCGCTGCGTGGAGCAAGGCCTCAAGGGCACGGATTACGAGGATCGTATTTTAGGGCGTCAGTCGGATCGTTTTTACGAAAAGATGAAAGCCAGGACCTTACTCGATGCGCCTCTGCTCAATCGCATGATTCTATATGTTACCGCGATCATGGAGGTCAAGAGTTCGATGGGGATAATCGTAGCCGCCCCGACGGCCGGTTCGTGTGCGGCTCTTCCGGGGGCCTGCCTGGCGGTCGGCGATGCGTTGGGGCTCGATGACGAAGAGGTCGTGAAAGCGATGCTGGCGGGCGGATTGATCGGGGTTTTCATTGCCTCGCGTTCGACGTTTGCGGCGGAGGTCGGCGGATGCCAGGCGGAGTGCGGAGCGGCCTCGGGTATGGCGGCGGCCGCGATGGCGACGCTCGGCGGCGGTACGATCCGGCAAGCCGTGGCGGCGGCCTCGATAGCGCTGCAAAATTCGTTGGGCATGATCTGCGATCCGGTCGCGAATCGTGTGGAGGTCCCGTGTCTCGGCAAGAATGTGATGGCCGCAAGTAACGCGTTGGCCTGTGCGAATATGGCCCTGGCGGACTATGATCCGGTGATCCCGCTTGATGAGGTGATCGAGGCGATGGATGAGGTCGGCAGGAGCCTGCCGCATCAATTACGGTGCACGGCGCTCGGAGGGCTGTCCGTCACGGAGACTTCCAGGGCCATTGAGGCGAGGTTGGCGGAAAAATCGAAAAACAAATAGATCCTAAATCCTTTGGGAGAGCTGATAGTGAACGACCACAAGATTCGTATTCTCTCTGAAGAAGATATTCGCCGGGCGCTGCCCATGAAAGAGGCTGTTGCGGCGATGAAAGAGGTCTTCCAGGCGGTCTCGGCCGGCCGGGTGACCATGCCGACACGGACACACATCGATATCCCCGCACATAACGGCACGGCGCTGTTCATGCCTTCCTATGCGGATGGTTTCGGGAAGATCGGGTTGAAAGTGGTGAATATCTTTCCTGCCAACCCGAAGAAGGGTTTACCTTCCATTCAGGGGATTGTCTGCCTTCTGGACGGCCCAACCGGAAGGCCGCTCGCTGTTCTTAACGGTACGTTTCTGACCGCCCTGCGTACCGGGGCCGCATCGGGAGCGGCGACGGACCTCTTGGCGCGACCGGATGCCGAGACCGTCGCTATTCTCGGCGCCGGCGTCCAGGGACGTACGCAGCTTGCGGCGATGGGCGCGGTCAGGCCCGTCAAAAAGGTCTGGATTTACGATATCGTGAAAGAAACGGCCGTCCGGTTTGCCAGAGAAATGGAACCCGTTCTCGCGGTGGAGATCGTCGTCGCTGAATCGTCCCGTGAGGCGCTGCAATATGCCGATATCGTCTGTACGGCGACGGTGTCCTCCACGCCGGTCTTTGCGGATGCGGATACGGGTCCCGGCATGCACATTAATGCGATCGGTTCTTATCAGCCCGACGTGCAGGAGATCCCTGAACAAACGGTCCTCCTGTCGCTGTTGATTGTTGACCACCGTGAATCGGTCCTGCAGGAAACAGGCGACCTTTTGATCCCGATGAAAAAGGGCCACATGCTCGATACGCATATCCGCGCGGAACTGGGTGAGATCCTCGCGGGAAAGGTGGTTGGGAGAACCTCGGATCAAGAGGTCACCCTTTTCAAATCCGTTGGCATTGCCGTCCAGGATTTAGCCGCGGCGACGCGTGTATTCGAACGAGCTGAAATAGAAGGTTTGGGTGCGATGGTGCCGTTATAGAACGGAATTGCGAATACGGACGTTCCCATCCTGTGCCTGGCGTCTTGACTTGTGCGGGCGTCGGGTATATAATGTTCTATAGAAGTCTCAGTCCGGGCAGCATTTGGGTGGTTTGGGTCTTTTTCAGATACGGAACGTCTCGGATTGTCTGCTCGCTGTTGGGACGGACGGTCCGAAAGGAGATGAATGATGAAGAAGTCCAACGGCACGCGTCACAGAGCCGTTTTTTGTCTTTTCGGGTGCTTCGGCCTGTGGGCTCTCGGAGCCTACGCACTGCCGTCGCCCCCGGAGGCGGACCTTGTCGGTGAATATCTTGACTTCCACCCTGAGCAGATCGAGCTTACCAAGGTAGGGGAATCCGGCGAGCCGAATGAGCCGAATGCGCCGACGTGGGTGGAAATGGCCACGGGCACTTATTTTATGATTTTTGCCGATGTGTCCGACTCGATGAAAACCCATGATATCGACGCGATGAAAGAAGCGACGGAGATGTTTACGCAACATTTGGCCGATGCCGTGTACGAGGGCGACATCTCTGAGGCCGGTGATCATGTGATCCTCACGGAAGTCATCAGCGAACGCTACCTTCAGCATATGGCCGCGTGGAACCAGAACGATCCGAACGCGACGCGCTACGTGAATATCTTTTTTACGAATGAGGCCGAACAGGATTATTACATGGAAGGAAGTATCCTCTATCCGACGGATAAATTTAAGGACGATCTTAACGGCAATCAAGGGTCGGGCGGATTCATCTACGGACTGAGAAATGAACTGAGCCAAAGAACGTTCTCCATTGGACGACTCTATAATGTGGGGGGCAGGCAAGGTCAAAACATCGGTGGGTATCATCCGGTTTTCGCGGTTCATTTATACTGTGCCTTCAACAATGTCGGTGAATATGCGGATACAAATCTTGCCGATCTGGCCTTATCGTATAAGAATATCGAAAGCGGCTTGACCGCGGCGGATTATTTGCAGCACCTTATCGAGACGCTCGATTATTCCGCGGCCTATATGTCGGAACCGCAGACGGATGATTCTCCCACGCAAACGTTCCAGCAGCGTGGGACAAGGGGCGAAACAAAAGGAACCCGGTTTATTATTTAGGCGTCGAAATGAGCTCGCCGCCTCATCCGCCACGGACGAACGTTTGCCCGTGTGCCAATGTTAATCTATTAATCGGAAGACAGAATATGATGGACAACACGACGATGGGTGATAGACGAATCCTTTCCCGCCATGCATCTGTTCTCTGGCGCCCGTGGTCCTTCGTTTTTCGTCCCTCGCTTCTCATTTCTTGTGCCGGATGTGTTTTTCTCTGTCTTTGCAGCGTGACGGCGCGGGGCCAGTCGCGCACGACCCAGCCTCAGATCGGATATCTCTACCCTGCGGGGGGACAGCGGGGGACGACGTTTCAAATCACGGCCGGGGGGCAAGGCCTTCGAGGCGCCGGCGACGTGTATATCTCCGGCGAGGGCGTGCGCGCCAAAATTATTAAGTACATCCGTCCGCTCAGAAATATCCAGAGTGAGCAACGCGCGTTACTTCAGGAGCGCATGAAGGAAGTGCGCGATAAACGTCTGTCCGACCTGCCGATTCAATACCGCCCTCGCTCGAAGCCCGTTAAACGACGAAGAACAAACGTTGGACGACCGAAGACGGACATAAAGAAAGAGGAGGCCGCGAAGAAAGAAGAGGAAAAGAAGCCCGAGGTGAAGCTGCCGGACCATCCGTTGTTGGAGGATCTGGAGAACAAAAACCTGCGGGAGCTGGCTCACGTTCGAAGTATGTTGTTTTTCCCGCGGACCAAGTTGCAGATCAACCGCCAGATTTCCGAGATGGTGTTAATCGAAGTCACGATCGACGCCGATGCGGCGCCGGGCAACCGGGAGCTCAGGCTCGGCGCGCGGGCGGGCGTGACCAATCCCGTCGTTTTCCAGGTGGGCCTGCTGCCGGAGGTGCGCGAGCTGGAACCGAATGACGAGAGGGCCTATCCCGAGTTGCCGAACCTGCCGAAACTAACCAGCCTGTTGAGCGCCAAGCCCCTTGCGCTGCCGGTTTTACTGAACGGGCAGATCATGCCGGGGGACGTCGATCGCTTTCGCTTCCGTGCACGCCAGGGTCAGAAGCTCGTGATCCAGGCGCACGCACGGCGTTTGATCCCGTATTTGGCCGACGCCGTGCCCGGCTGGTTTCAGGCGACCGTGGCGCTCTACGACGCGGCGGGCAACGAAATGGCCTACGCGGACGATTTCCGTTTCGATCCCGATCCCGTTCTTTTCTACCGGATCGAAGGAACCGGGGAGTATGAGTTGGAGATTCGCGACTCCATCTATCGCGGACGCGAGGATTTCGTCTATCGCGTCTCGGTCAGCGAACAACCCTTTATGACGCAGATGTTCCCGTTAGGCGGACGGGCGGGGCGTAAGACCGTCGCAAAGGTCTCCGGCTGGAATCTCCCCCAAGAGCACCAGCCGCTCGATACGCAACCGGACGGGGACGGTATTCGGCGGACCGCCTATTACGACGGGAAGCGATTCTCGAACGCCGTGCCGTACGCGGTCGATACCCTGCCGGAGTGCGACGAAACGGAATCGAACAATACCGCCGGGGAGGCGCAGCGGATCGATCCGCCGAAGATTGTTAACGGGCGGATCGGCGAGGACGGGGACGTCGATGTCTTCCGGTTCGAGGGACGGGCCGGCGATAAGATCGCGGTGGAAGTCAATGCGCGCCGCCTGAATTCTCCGCTGGATTCGCTGCTGCGGCTGACCGATGCGACGGGACGCGTGCTGCAATGGAACGACGATCACATGGTCAAGGAAAGTCATCTGCACCGGGACGTGCTGGGATTGATGACGCATCATGCGGACTCCTATTTACTCGCCGAGTTACCGAAGCACGGGACGTACTACGTGCATCTATCCGATATCCAGCGTCACGGGGGCGACGCGTACGGGTATCGTTTGCGCGTCGCGCCGGCCGAGGGGGACTTTGCGCTTCGCGTGACGCCGTCCAACCTCAACATGCGCGCCGGTCAGGTCGTTCCGATTCGCGTTCACGCATTACGGAAAGACGGTTATCGCGGTCCGATTGATATCGTCCTCAAAGAGACGTCTCGGGGCTTCGCGCTGAGCGGCGGGCGCATTCCCGCCGGGTGCGATCAGGTCCGCATGACGCTAAGGGCGCCCGCCAAGGCGCCGGATCGGCCGGTCGCCCTGACGCTGGAAGGCCGTGCCGGAGTTGGGGGCAAAATGATTAGCCGGCCCGTCGTTGCCGCCGATGACGTCATGCAGGCTTTTCTCTACCGGCATCTGGTGCCGGCGCAGGAGTTCCTGGTGGTCGTGCAGAAGGCCCGATGGGGGGCGCCTCCCGTTGAGCTGACCGCCAAGGGGCCCATACAGATTCCCGTGGGCGGCTCAGCGCAGGTGCTGTTCAAAACGAACCGGGGCCAAAGCTTCAAGCAGGCGGCGCTCGAACTCAATGAGCCTCCCGAAGGCGTGACGCTTCACGACGTAGCCGTGGTGCGCGGAGGTCTGACGTTCCGGCTCAAGGCCGATAAGGACCTGAGCCGACCCGGCATGGCCGATAACCTGATCGTCGAGGCCTTCAGGGAATCGACGCCAAAGCCGCAGGAAGGCAAGCCCGCTCCCGCGAAACGGCGCAACTTGATGGGTATCTTACCGGCCATTCCCATCGAAATCGTTTCGCGATAAGCGTTGCTCTGTCATGGGAGCGTTTGATCGTCAAATGGAACGCCCGAAACAGAGAATCCTCCCGTCCCTGAGGGTTACGACGGCGCGGCCCCGACGATCAATCGCCAGCCCCCACTCCACGGGACGGGCGGGAAGCGGGCAGGACCAGAGGGCCCGGCCGGTATCCATACTCACGGCGGAAATCTTTGACGCTTCGGCGATCACCACGGCGTTGCCGCATACGGCCACGGCGAGGCTTTCCCTGCAATCGCACCTCCAGAGCGGCTTTTTCCTGATGCCCAGCTTCGTCCAATCCACTAAAAACTGGTTCTGCGGCTTCGACAGATTTCTATTCAGCGTGTCTCTGTCGATTCGGTCGAAACAGAGAACGCGTCTGCTGTTTTGATTGCTCGTCCAGACGATATCGCGCGACGCGCCGGACGAGAGGAAAACTCTGCTAAAGGCGGTCGCATCGAAGACATCATAATCCGGATGAGCGTAAAAAGGCCGGCCGCACGTGACGACATGATCGGCCAGTAAAGAAAGCTCCCAGCCGCGAGGGCTGTAGGTCAGGAGCACGTTGTTCTGTGTGATCCGTTGGACCTGGTCGGGATCGTTGAGGCACTTGCCGTTTGTGGCATCATAGACCGCCGGGGAGACGGCATTGCCCCCGGCCAGATACAGCTTGCCGTCGTTCAACAAGAGATGCCCCTGAACGCTGATGCCGCAGCGCGACGTCGCATTGAGATGCCCTGAGGTTTCGTTGCGCCACTTAACCCGGCCGGTTACGGCGTCCAGGGCGTAAACGTAGGTTCCGTCATAATCCACAATACCCGCGGCGACGTACGCGATGCCGTCCTCGACCAGGACGCCGCCGGCCGCCGGCCAGGTGGAAAGCAATTCGCCATAGACGGGGATCTTCCGTTCGGCGGGCGCCGCTCGAAAACGCCAGAGCCGCCGGCCCGTTTGGGCCTCGAAGGCATAGACCCACCCGTCGCCGGAGCCGACAAAGCAGCGCCCTTCCCAAATCGTTGGGGCCATTCGGACGGCGCCGCCTGTGTAGGCCTTCCATCGGAGGTTTCCGTTTGCTGCATCCACGGCGCGGACGATACCGTCGGCCCCGCTTGTGAACACAAGACCGCCGACGGCCACCGGCGCGGTCGTCGTTTTGCCCATCGTTCCCGGTTCATATTGCCATAAGCGTTTAACGTTTTCGGGGAGGATAGCCGGTGTCGTCGCGCTGCATGTATTGTCGGCGCGAAACGTCGGCCAGTCGTCGGGGGATTCGGGCAGGGCGGCTACGTTTGTTACGTTCCCTTCGGCGGTTTCGAGACGTCTTGCTTCGGCGCCCGACGGTTTAAAATCGAACGAGCCTGCCGGACCCAGGCACGTGATGCCGTAGAGCGTCAGTTGACAATCGCAAACAGAGGGCCACCAGTACAACAGGCCGTTGGCGATTGTCACGCCGTCGTGACACTGGGCGCGCATGGGGGAGACCAGTTGCGGTTGGCTGCTGGCCAGGTCGAATCGGGTCGAGCCGCCCCGGGCGCGGTAGAAGATGGCGTCGTAAGCGCCGTTCGGCCGCGTGCAGGCCCGCCGGCCCGTCTCGAATGCGGCCAGGGTATCCCCGGTCAGCGGATTGAACTTCCGGCTCAGATGCCCCCGGTCGTTCTGGCCGGCGATGGCGTACAGCCCGTCGTCTCTCAGCACCAACTGGAAATTGTTGTACGGATGAGTCCATAAGAGTTCGCCGTTCGCGGCCGAGACCGCCAGAAGTTTGCCGACCTGGGGACCGGCGAAGTACACCGCATCGTCACTGCATTTGAGATAGCACGTCGTCCGCCAGTTACAGTAAGCGCCCTGACGGTTCGAGTATTGACCGATGGCCGCAAACAATCCCGGCGCATTTTCCGGCGTTTTACGCCAAACGACCTTGCCCGTCTTCGCATTGAGGCAGGTTAGGTAGGCTCCGAAACGAAAAAGGTAAATTCGCCCGTTCTTCATGCACACGGCCCGGCCGTCTATCGGCTCTTTCTCGTGGTAATCCCACAAGGTCTTCTTCGTCTTGAGGTCGATCGCCAGCACGTTCCGCCCGAATCCCCACGGGTGGGCGAGATACGCCTTCTCGCTGTCTTTCATACCGTCCGGCTGATTGAAACCTTTCGAGATCGGATTCCAGGGCCAGCCGTGCTTTTCCCGCCGCCATCGCATGGTCGGGTCCCTTTGTTCCGGCTCGCCCACCAGCGCGTAGAGAACGCTGTCTTCTATCCCCATCCATTTCCAGAACGTCCCGCCGGCAACGTCCACCGGAGGGACGATCTCGTCCACGAGCCGGCCGGTCGCAGCGTCGATGACGTTGCAAGACTTATCATCTCCGACATAGACCCGCGTGGGCGTCGCAATCAGGGTATTGCGATGGATCATCACGCCTTCGGTCAGGTCCCGCTGCCAGAGGATCGTGCCGTTATAGCCGTTGAACGCGACGAGCTTGTTCAGATACGGTTCTTCTCGGGTCTTGAAGGCGACGTGCCCGAACGCCTTGAACACCCGTCCCGCCGAGGCGACCGCCACCTGGGGCAGCGGGGCGTAAAGCGGCTCGGCCAGAAAATGGGTCAGATGAGGTGAGCGAGCGATACGGTCGTTGGATTGCGGATTGTTATCCGGGCCGTGATACGGGTGGCTCCAGTCATCCACACCCGGCGGAAAGGGTTTGACAACAACATCATTACCTAACAGCGCCTTCCCCTGCGGTCTCAAGACGCGCAACATCTCGGCTTTGGAAATATCCCTTACGCCGTCTACCGCGATAACAGCATCGGCGATATTGTCGGCAAGGTTGAGCTTTGTCGCAGGGCCTTTATCCACGAAGATTCGTGTGCCGTACAGGTTGGCCGCGTCGGCGGCCTTGCGAATCGTCTCAACGTCTCGATCCCGCGACGACTGGACGTATAGACACAAGTCACTCGCGCGGGCCAGTTCAATCGCAAGCTCTCCCGCGCCCTCGCCGAGGAGCACGCAAATGCCATGTGTCACGCCGATCTTCTCGAGTATCGAATCGCGGCGTTCAGTACCGGAAACCATCGGTTGCAGAAAGAGAACACAAACGAGCAATCTGAGTGATAGTTTCTTTACCGTTCTCATCTTTTTCGCCTTTCAAATGAGCCGCGTTCTTGGCGCTCCACGACGTTCGCTACAAAAATTTGGGGTCCTTCTTTCGGATCCACGCCTCTGCTTCATTTCGTAACTCTTGTGCTAAAGCAATCATCTCATCGGCTTCTGCATCGCTTACGAGGCCGGCCTGTTCATATCCGCCGATATTGCGTTTCTTTCGGAACTGGTCAAATTGAGCAATGAGTTCATTTTTGGCCGCTATCGTATATGCCAGTGACTGAATGATCCTGTAATGGTGGGAATCTCGGCTTGCTCGATAACCGCAAACAGCCAAAGCCGCCGTTGCTGCCTGCAATGCCGCATTGTATGCAATGTTCATTTTCCAGTCGGCGCTCAGGCCGACGGACTGGCAATCGCACAGGTCTCGATCAGCCACGCCCAGAAGATTTCCGATTTCTTCCCGGCTGGTTTCGTGTTTAACGAGCCAGCCGTTTTGAAGCCAGCTTTTCAAGCTCATGTTCATTTCCCATCAGAAAAACTTTGGGAGCGGCAAAAACTGTTTTAAGGAAGTGGTGTCCTCCCGCGATTTTCTTTTTAAATTCATCTTTAGGATAAACAGAGGGATTGATTTCCCGACTAATTACCTCTTGTGTCTTTCCGATTGTTGCGACAACTTCTCCAAAACCGCACGAGCCGATCACCATGAGATCCACATCGCTGTTCGCTTTATGAGAATTGGCTGCGAAACTGCCATAGATAAAGGCCACTTCTATCTTTTTAGACAACGGTTCCAAAGCCTTCCTCAGGATGTTGACCAAGCCGGCGGTCTTGCGTAGTAGGCTGGAAAGCTCAGGGAAAATGGGACAACCTTTATTGGCCTGATAATACGTACGATTTCCATCTTTCTGTTTGAGTACAATTTCAGATTGCGCAAGACCAGTAAGCTCTCGTTGAACTGTGCCGGGTGCCAAGCCGGTTTTTCGAGCTATATCGCGCAGATGCAAGCGTTGCTGAGGATTGGTTAAGAGTAAAGCCAGAACTTCCTTGCGTACCTCCGGTAAGAGCCAGTCAATCGCAGTTTTCTTTGTTGTTCGCATATCGCGTACAAGTGTATGCAAAAAGCGTACAAAGTCCAGAATAATTACAAACGGGCAAGGCCGACTTTTTTCAGGAACGTGTTGTAGGTGGCGTCGCCGAGCGGGACGTCCTTCTGATCGAGACCGAGGCGGACGACGACCATGTTCCACTCCGGGATGATGAACATGTCGTTGTTGTTATAACCGCTGGCGGAATACGCACTGACAGGTACGTCCGGCCATTTCCTTTGGCCTTGAGGATTGATCTCGTTGACCCACCAGTTGAAACCATACGTGCCCCGGCCGTCCGCGGCACTGAATTTTCCCAGTGAGATGGATAAGGGGACTTGTGATCGGGTGGCCATATCGACCCATTCGGCGCCGATAATCTGTTTACCGTTCCATTGGCCGCGATTGAGAAACAGCAGACCGAATCGCGCCAGCTCGCGGGCCGAGATAAACATGTGCTTACTATTGTTTCCGGAGCCCCCGTTGACGACGATGGCGTCCACCGTCCCGAAATCGCCCCAGTCCCACCTGGACCGGTCCATACCGATCGGATCGGCGATTCGACGTTTGAACAGTTCCTCTATCGGCTCATTCGCGATGCGGGTCAGGACATTGGCAAACTGGTTCATGGCCGAGTCCCAGTACGCGTAGTGTGAGCCGGGCGGTTGGAACAGCGGTTTGGCCGCCGGTTTGAACGGCGTCCGGCTCGGCCCGTGCCTGTAGGTGCCGCGGGGTTCGTCGCCGACGGCGTAATAGCCGCTTGTCATCGTAGTGAAGTGCCTCAGCGTGACGTCCGGATAGACCGCCGCCATAGTGGGGACGTAATCCTTAGCGCGGGTATCGAGCGTTGTCTTACCGTCGTCGATGAGCAGGCCCAGCACGGTGCTCGTGAAGGATTTCGTCAGTGACCAGACGCCGTGTTTCTTATCGATGTTGGACCCTTTCCAGATCAGGCGGCCATTTCGGATCATAACCAGCTCGTTGACGCCGTCGGAGCCGGACTTATCCTTTAGATACGAAACCGCCGCTGCGAGTTTGGCCGAGTCCACACCCTGCGACTCGGGTGTCGCCTCTTGCCAGTCTTTGCCGGGGAAAACCATGTCCGACGAAGCGGCAGATGCCGGGCTGGCGGATAGGATACGGGCGATCAGGATGATAGCGATGGATAATATTGTTCGTTTCATAAACCATTGCCTCCACGATTGATTCTTCGATCGGTTTCAGGATTATATAGTCTCCTTCATCAGTTCTTGTCAAAGATTATTTGGATTGACCAATGTTTATCGTGGAAGCTGATTCGTGTCCGCTTGACTTTGCGAGTGCGTTCTGCTATGAATAGCCACAATATGATGGTCTCTCGATATACATTTCTTTGGAGTAAAGTAATGCGATCACAACGATTTACCTTAGTCCTCGTTGCCACGTTGGTTCTCCCTGTTTTAGCCGGTCAATCGAACACCGTTCCCTGGGAACGGCTCTACAAAATCAAGCCGAACGAGACGGATCGTATGACTGCCGCCGATGTTCTCGGCCCGGACGGCATTGTCTATCCGAACTGGACGAAATGCGGCGTCCAGGGTGGAATCCCGGAGGTTAAAGTGGTTGTATCCGTCGAAGACTTCGGCGCTAAGCCGAATGACAATATCGACGACACGGAGGCTCTGGCAAAGGCCTGTCAGGCTGCGGGAGATAAAGGCGGTGGAGCCGTTTTACTGGATGAGGGCACGTACTATCTGGATCGCCCGGTAACGGTCCGCCACGACAATGTCGTCATACGAGGCAAAGGCGCCGATAAAACGTATCTCATCTTTCGCTACGCGGTCCCCGATGACCGCGTGGTTTTTTACAGTCCCTCAGAAGGTGACAGGGTGGGACCGGACACTCGGATCGAGATGCACGCGAAACCCAAAGATTTGGCGAAGATGACCATCTTGCTTGACGATACAGTCATCGGTACATGGACCCGGGGGCAACATTCGGGCAACACGTTCAATTTCAGCCGATACGGGCGGAATGCTATCGGGAAAATCGCCGACGGTAAACACACTCTCAAGGGCATCGCCGAATATAAGAATGGAACGAAACGAACGGGGAATATCCCGATCATTCTCGATTCAACGTTCAAGGATACTGAACCCGTCGCGGATTCGCGCGCCGTTATTACATTTGCCGGTAATGGCACAACCGGCAGGAAACTCATGCTGGCTGGAGATGGAAAACGCGGCGACATGAAGCTGGCTCTTCAAAGCACCGACGGGCTCCGCGCCGGAGATTGCATCATGATCGAAGGCCCCGCAACCGAGCGCTGGAAGACGCTCACGAAAAACGCCTGCCTGTGGGGCACGTACCGCATGTACCGGATGGTCGTCACCGGTATCGAAGGCAAGACCGTTGCGATCAACCAGCCCTTGCGGATCGAGTTTCCCGTTATCGACGGTTCTTACGTCCAGAAAGTCATTCCCATCCGGCGATGCGGCGTCGAAGCCCTCTCGCTGGAGCAAACGGAAAATCTCTGGATCAGCAGTGTAGTCTTCTATCACGGCTGGAATTGCTGGGCCAAAGACGTCACCATCAAAAAGTGCGGGCGCTTTCCCGTCTATGGTTCGATGGCCAAGTGGTGCGAGATTCGCGATTGCGTCTTCGACGATGCCTGGTTCAAAGGCGGCGGCGGCACCGCCTATACCGGCTGGGACCGCTGCTGGGATTGCCTGATGGAGAACGTTGAGACGTTCAAGATGCGTCACGCCCCGCTTTTCCAGTGGGCCGCCAGCGGGTGCGTGATTCGCAAGGGCATTTTCCACGAAAGCGACGGCCAGTGGCACTCCGGCTGGACCCACGAGAACCTTATCGAGCAGTGCGTCATTGAGTCCGTGCGGGATCACGGCAGTTATGGCTATGGGATGTGGGCCTCGCCGCCGGAGGACAAGGCGCACGGACCGAACGGACCGCGCAACGTCGTCTATCACTGCGACGTCAGCTCGCCGAGGGCGGGCCTCTGGATGGGCGGTATGAATGAAAACTGGCTGATTCTCCACAATCGCTTCGCCGTTGATAGCGGCCCGGGAGTGTTCGCCAAACCGACCAGCTTCGACCACATCATCAAGGATAATGTCTTCGTCGTGAAGGATGGCAAATCGCCGATGGTGTCGTTAGCGGCGCCGGACTGCATTGGCATCGAGCTAATCGACAACAAGCTCTATGGAGGCAACGGTAAACTCGTCTCAGGTAAGGCCAAACCGGCACTGGCCAGGAATAATGAGACTCTGACGTCCGGCCCCGCTTCAAGGCCGGTCCCCAAAGTCCCCTCCATCTACGAATGGCAGCTCCGGAACGTGAAGAAGGACTGAAGACCAACAGCAAAAAAGTCCCACGGCATCCCGTCTCGGCGCAAATTTATTTCGGCGGGTTACGCCAATTTCTTTCACCGTCCGAAAATGACGCCGTTATGGCGTGCGCTGCCCTTCACTTTGGAAATCTCCAGCCTTTATGAGTCCGGCGGCCCCGGGAAGTCTTGACTTTCATCGACAAATGTGATATACTTATTCTTATAAGATGTATCGGGGGGTTGAGAGCGAAATGGGGGGTTCTCACGTTTTCACCTTTTTTGAGCACCCAGGTTTGAAACGATCAGCGATTGGAGACTACTTCGACTGCCGTGGGGGGATTCACAGCCAATGCGACGTGGTTATAGATTGCATCTGGGATAAGAAGTTTTCGGAAGGGAAGAAGAGATACTTCGTTTGGTCATCAGGAATGAATGAGAACGAAAAGCCAATCGGCAGAAAGGAGGTGTTGATGGCATCGTCCAGTCGTTGACATAAACGGCGCAGTTTTAAGAATGACACATTGAAAAGCTATCGAAATCGATGCAGATATGGATCGGCATCATGATATAAATCGAAGAAGAACTCCAAATACAGGGGGGGGAGAAATGAAAAAAGCGACATTCGTAGTTTTAACCTTATTTATGTGTGCCTGTACGCCGGCCTTCGCAACAGTCGAGAGCATTGATTTCAGCCCCGGGGGCGACAAGTCGGGATACTGGTATTTCGACGGCAGCGACTCGTTGAGATTTTATCAGGGGATCACCGTCGATAATGCGCTGGGCAATAGCAGCGACGCGCTGGTCGGCTCGTCCGTCTATATTCCCAAGCTCACGGTCGCCAAAGGCAGTGACGGCAAGTTTTCCTTAACGCCGGACGGGTTCTCCACATTGACCCTCAGGGGTGCGGATTCAACGGTGTATCTTAAAGCCACGTTGAAAACGGGCGATCTGGTTCCCGTCGGAACCACGGGAGTCGGCTATACCAGTTTCACGACCGATCTCACCGATGTCATGGTCACGTCGGCCGGGAAAGCCCTTAAGTCCGATGTGCTGAACGCCATTGCCAAAACGGGATTGAAAACGCTCGATTTCTCGTTATCGTTGCAGGGAGGTTGCGGCAGCAACTACGCCAGCCTGGCCGAAATGTTTCGCGGCGGCTTTACCGGAATGGGCGGCTTCAGCGGCGCGGTCACCATTCCCGAACCGGCGACCATCGCCCTGTTGGGTCTGGGTTCGCTGGCTCTGCTGAGAAAGCGCAGGCAAAGCGTCAAATAGATTGTCACGAACGTTATTCAGGGGGCTGCGCATCAATCGACGCAGCCCTTTTTCCGTGGGGCTATGGAGGCTGTATTTGTTGGGGACTATGGAGATCTCGAGGGATTACGATGAGCACGATATTCAAACGCATGTGGAAGTTGTTTCGTAAAATATGGTCTTCGGATCACACACTGTCAAGCGAGATCGATGGCCACAAGTGGGAAAGTAAGATCGAGATATTCAGTCACCTCTCGAGCAGGCACCGGTAGAGCGTTACGATAATCGGGACGGATGTCACCTCTCAAATGCGGTGACGTGCGATAAGCCGCGAAGTGAAGCGTAGAATCACAGGTTCCATTCTTTGGAGCCTTTCACAAATTTATGCTGCAAGATAATGCCCACGACCGTCGTCGCGGTTAGCACCGTGGGCAAAAACCACCGCTTCGTGAACACGACCGTTTCGACCTGGGCGGTCGTACCCGGATAGAGATACAACAACGCTAAGGTTCCAACGACCATCAGTCCGCTGCCCCACATGCTGGCAAAGAGGATGACCGCGACCCTGAAAACAATAAAGGAAATCATCCCTCCCGAGACGAGTCCGACCATGCCGCCGGCCCAGATATACTGCTCGTTCAAACCGGCGGCGTACCATATCCCCGAGGTGAGGATCGCACCGGCAACCGCCCCCAGGATACATACGGCCCACCGCATGAGCGGTATGGACATCACCGACAACAAGCCCATACCGATCAGCCCGCCCACGAGTTGGTTGTTCAAGCCGACGATCCGCTGGGTTATCATGATGCCCAGGATCATCCCGATCAGCCCGAAGCTGATGACGACCAGAACCTTGAAGACCCGCCATCCATAAAGCAAACAGACGGTTCCGAACGATATAAAGGTTAACGCCTCAAGCATGCTCAGCGAGGTAATCTGCTTCCAGAACAGATCGATCGGCACAAGACTCTGCTCCGCCGCTTCCGCTCCTTCGGCTGTCGATTCTGCTGCCTGTGCAAGGATCGTCATCCAATCCATTATGCTCTCCTTATGATTTGACTCAATGGGTCCGGCGTTTCCAGGTGCCGGCCTCAGTATCATCACCCTCGTCTTCTGCTTTCGTTGCCGGCTTGACGAGGCCCCCCCGGCAAAACAGTAACTGCACAATTGTGCCGAACGCCGCCATACCCGCGAAAATCCCGGCATACGTCCAGGGTTTTTCGCCCGCCCGGCTCAGCGGCGCCGCGCCCTGATACAACAAGAGCGTCGCTAGGCCGGCGGCAATCAACAGCGTTCCCAGTACTGAAAAGAACGCTGCCCCGGCCAACCGCCGAAACACAAATCCGATGCCGAGGAAAATCACCGTTATCAACCCTAAAATCACCCATTTATACACCGGAACCTCCGACAAGGCCCCCTTGAACCGATCGCCCATGTCAAGCAGATAAGCCTCCGGTTGCTCCACGTTCTCCTGGCTCTCTGCCGTTGCGTCCGAGGCATTCGATTCAACCTGCACGTTTTCAGTCGTAATGTGCGGTCCTATAAGAATCACAAATCCAATACAAAACGCCAGTAACGCCACAAAATTGGCCATAAACACCCGATCCAATAACGCCGCGACAATCGCCGCCACGCCCGCCACGATCGCCGCCGGGAGTATCTCCCCCCGGCCGATCACGAAATAGCCCACCGCAAAACCCACAGCCGCACCGGCTATACCCATCAATATTCGCTTAATCCCAAACCCGCCGAGCCAGACCAGCAGCCCGGCCGCAACGGCGGCGCTGCCCGGAGCGATGACGTACAGCGGGTAATCCCGCGCCGCCGGGCCAACGGCGGATTCGAAATTCTGGATCGTTTCAAGCATAGCGTCACAGTTTCTATCTATTTATCGACTTATTCGGACATTTTTCGTTAGATCGACGCACAATCGGTCTATTTATGGACAAAAATCAGCCATTTTGAACGCGAATTCGCGCCGATTCCTCAGCCCCCCCCGTCCGGCGTGCCCTTCCCCCTCAATCTACCCCTTTAGGCGTAGGCACGTCCTGAGCGAAGTCGAATGGATTGGCTTTGTTTTGCAAAATCATGTCTTTGTTTAGGATTTAGGGTTTAGTGCTTAGGGCTTCCAGTCGAAGGCCGGCGGATTGGCTTTGTTTTGCAAAACAGCTATTAACCGCTGAGATCGCAGAGACCGCCGGGAAGGGAGAGACCATCATTATCTATTTTAACATCATAAGCAAAAACATACTCTTTCCCCTGCGATCTCGGCGTTCCCGGCGGTAAACAAATTGGTTTTGACCGGATAACCGGATGGACAGGATGAACGCCATTTTTTGTAAGTTTTTGTGAATATTCGTAAAATTCTGTACATTTTTGTGAATTTCTGTGCATTTTTCGATTAAAAGGAACCACGAATGAAAGGGAACTCGATCTTCATTTAGCATTTCCGGCCGGAGGCCGGCATTGGCTTTGTTTTACACATTCGTTTTACGCAATACGCAT
>Ga0180432_10005380_pt1 | contig 17064 bp, 17 predicted proteins | sample SS_ome_10_FD_132414 | JGI IMG/M metagenome (GOLD analysis project Ga0180432, IMG submission 132414) | Hypersaline lake sediment archaeal communities from the Salton Sea, California, USA - SS_1_MS_2 metaG | ecosystem: Environmental > Aquatic > Non-marine Saline and Alkaline > Hypersaline >...
CCATGATCCGAACGGCTCGAATACCCCGGGAGGCATGTCGACCGGAAAGGAAGGCGAGGAGTAAGAAAACGGAATATGATTCAGTTTATACAGACCATTCGAGACGACATACGGGTCGTGTTTCAACGGGACCCGGCGGCGCGATCCACCCTTGAAATATTGACGTGTTATCCGGGGCTGCATGCCGTTTTGATATACCGCGTCGCCCACTGGTTCTGGACAAAGAAGCTCTCCTTGGCGGGACGATTCATCTCCCATCTCGGCCGGTTTTTGACCGGCATTGAAATCCACCCCGGGGCGACCATCGGTCGGCGCTTCTTTATAGATCACGGCATGGGCGTCATCATAGGTGAGACGTCCGTGATCGGGGATGATGTCACCATCTACCAGGGCGTGACCCTGGGGGGGAAGAGCTGGAAGAAGGAGAAGCGCCACCCGGATTTGGAGGATCATGTCGTCATCGGCGCGGGAACGAAGCTCATCGGCCCCTGCACCATCGGCGCGTATACCCGGGTCGGGGCGAATTCCGTGGTGGTTAAGGATGTCCCCCCACACTCCACGGTGGTCGGCGTGCCGGGGAGGGTCATCTATTCCGAGGAGGGGAAGGGAGAGAGAGACGTCAACCTGGAGCATCACCTGCTCCCCGACCCGGAGGAACAGGCCATCATGTGCCTGACGGAACGGGTCAAGGAGCTGGAGCGGCGGCTCGAGGAGCTGGAGGGGAGGGCGTCGGATGCCGAATCGTCATCCCGTGAAGAAAATCTCCAGGAAAAATCGGCATCGATGAAGGACTGACCCATTCATATTACCATGCACCGGGAGACAGACCATCTCGCTCCCGCCCGAACATCGCTCGAGGCGCTGACACAGCGGTGACCGACATATTCGACAACAGGACCTATCGCGTCGGCATCCCCGACGGGGAGCTGCTCTCCTCCACCGTGACGGTAAAGGAGACGAACCTTTTCATCCGTACGAACACCCCCCACACCCGGCCGGTGTTCGACTCGATCATCACCGCCCGCCATTCCCTGGAAAACTATATCGACAGCAACCCGCAGTTTGCCGCGGCGCTTACGCCGATGCCGGATGATACCCATGCGCCGTTTTTTATTCGGAGGATGATATCGGCCGCCCGGGCGTGCAATGTGGGGCCGATGGCGGCGGTGGCCGGCGCCCTGGCGGAAATCGCCGCCCGGAGCTTGTTGGAATCCGGCCCGGAAGATGAGAGGGCGACAGAGACGATTGTGGAAAACGGCGGTGATATCTATGTCATCTCGTCGGTGTCCCGTATCGTTTCCCTGGAGTGGCCGGTCAACGACACGGAGACAGGAAGGGTGGGGATCGAGATACCCCCGTCACCGGATGGGATCGGGATAGCGTCGTCCTCGGGCACGTTCGGGCATTCAATGAGCCTGGGGATGTGCGATCTGGCGACGGTGGTGGCGGAAGATGGGCCCCTGTCCGACGCCGCCGCCACGGCCTTGGGGAACGGCGTGAAGGGGCCGGAGGACATTGATAGGGTGATGGAGGAGATTTTTATGATTTCCGGGATTATCGGACTCTTCGTGGTCGTCGGCGGGAAGATAGGGATACGGGGAGACATCCACCTGGCCGCCGTGTGAGATGGCCGGTGGTGTGTACAGTGTATAAAAATGTCCCGAGGTAAGAATATTCCCCGGCCGCACCGCCTCGGCGGTGCGGCATGAATTTTTCTGGGGCATCTTTTCGGGAGGTGAGCGTATTCGTTAAAATCCGATACCAAAACCCATCCCCGGGTTGCCTCCGGGGGTATCGGGGCTCATCGTCGCCCCGGTATTGCTGTTCGAGCCGACGTTGTAGTGATACCCGACCCCGATGTTCGCGCAGGCCGTGAGAAATGAAAGGGTTGCGATCAGGGCGGCGGTTATGACGAATCGTTTACAAAAGGTGTACATAGTGCGTCTCCGTAAAAAATGTGATTGTATAATACCACGATTGGTCTCAGCGCCAGGTGGGGAGAGATGAAGACGTACTTCCGCACAGCGATTCCTTCTCATCGTGCGTGAAAGGCGGCCTGTGTATTCTGGGGATCGTCGTTATCGTCTGCCGCCGCCCGCAACTCCCCATTACAGTAGTGATATATCATAGAAAACAGGCAGCGTCAACGATATCTCGTTTAGTAATTGACACATGAAACGCTGTTGCTGTATCATATAATAATGACGGCTCTTACCATCGCCGAGGCCCGTATCATCGCCCGAAACATAGCGGATGCATACAGTCGTCCCCGCTTCTATCGTGAATGCGAGAGCCAGGCGGCGCTATCGGAAAAAATCTACAGAACCCATCCCCTGGTCGAGTCGTTTTCCTCCCTGATATCAGATCGTGAGGATGATTTCGGGCACGGCTCATTTCATTCCGAGGTGGTGGCCAAAGAAGCCGCAGCCATCATCGCCGTGGAGCGGTTATTTATGAGTGGCGACGAATTGACCGACGAAGACACCCAGCTTCTGGTCTCCGCACAGATCGCAGGACTGCTGCATGACATCAAGAGAAAGGAGAAGCAGCACGCCCGGGCGGGGGCCCTCGAGGCCGAGAGGATTCTCAAAGAGACCGATCTTCCGGACATCTGGCGGGATCGAATCGTCACCGCCATACGAAACCACGAGGCGTTTCAGGAACAGGTACCGGTGAAGGACGATGAGGGGCGGCTCCTGTCCGACGCCCTGTACGACGCGGACAAGTTTCGCTGGGGGCCGGACAACTTCACCCACACCTTATGGGACATGCTCGAATATGCGGGCATCCCGGTGGATCGGATGATTTCGAGATATCACAAGAGCCTCGATGGGATTATACGTATAAAAGACACGTTCAGGACCGACACCGGGAAGACATACGGCCCGGAGTTCATCGACCAGGGGCTTTCGATGGGCGAGGAGATATATCGCCGGTTAATGGAGATGATCGAATAAAGTGACACTGACATCGAGAAATAGCTGCTATGTAAGCGCGGGCTGACACAGGACGGGATATCACGATGATTACAATAGAAGGATTAGTCAAGGATTACGGAAAAATCCGCGCCGTCAACAATCTGAACCTGACGGTCGGGGACGGCGAATTTTTCGGATTCCTGGGGCCCAACGGCGCCGGAAAGACCACGACCATCAAGATCATGGCGGGGCTGCTTCGGGCCACATCCGGGAGCGTCAGCATCAACGGCTTCGATATCAGTCGTGATACGGTGGACGCCAAGAAGGTGACCGCTTACATCCCGGACAAGCCGTTTTTGTACGACAAACTGACCGGCCGGGAGTTTCTCCGGTTTGTTGGAGAGCTCTATAACATGGAAAGATCGAAAATCGACGTCAAGACCGACGAGCTGAAAGAGATCTTCTCCATGAGCGAGTGGATCGACGAGCTGATCGAGGGATATTCCCACGGGATGAAGCAGAAGATGGTGATGTCCTCGGCCCTCGTCCATAACCCCGAGGTTATCATCGTCGACGAGCCGATGGTCGGTCTCGATCCCAGGAGTATCAAGCTGGTCAAGGAGATGTATACGGACCTCGCCGGAAACGGGGTGACCATCTTCATGTCCACCCATACCCTGGAGCACGCCCAGCAGATGTGTCAGCGCATCGGCATCATCAACCGGGGGGAGCTGGTGGCGGTGGGGACCATAGACGAGCTGATGAAGACGGCGCACACTCGGCACCGGGAGCTGGAGGAGATATTCTTCACCCTCACCGAGGAGGAGCGCCGGGAGGGCGCGGCATGAGGGGCATGTGGCTCTTGTTGTGGGTCCGTCTGTGCGCCGTGAAAAACGACCTGGTTCGCCTGAACAGGGAACGGCTGTTCAGAATCGCCTTCTTCGGAATCGCCGGACTCCTCTTTCTGATTTTCGATTACTATTTCTTCTACAGGATTTTCACCCGACTCCAGGCCCCGGAGCTGGATATCTACCTCGTGGAAAACATCCTGATCAGCCAGCTGATCGGGATGATCACCCTGGCGCTCTCTTCGGTGTTGATATTTTCAAATATCATCGCTTCGCTCTCGACCTTGTATATCTCCAGGGACTTGAACCTGCTCCTCTCGTCTCCCCTGTCCCACACCCGGGTCTTTATCGGGAAATACATTCAAACGGCCGTCAACAGCTCCTACATGGTGCTGATCTTCGGGCTGCCCATCTTTTTCGCCCTGGGACGTGTGTACGAGCAAGGCGTCATCTATTACCTGACGATCACCGGACTGATGATTCCCTTTTTGGTCATCCCGGCGGGCGTCGGCATTTTAATAACGATGCTGCTGATGCGCTTCTTCCCCGCCCAGAGGATACATCAGATTTTCACCTTCCTGGGAATGGTATTCGCCGGGATATTGATCTTTTTCTTCCGCTATCTAAGACCTGAGACACTGTATACCGACATCACGGATCTGGAACAGCCGGAGTTCATCTCGATGCTCAACAGCTTCGCCGTTCCCGATAATCCCTTTCTCCCCTCCACCTGGCTGACCCATGTAATCAACGGCTTTTTGGGCATGGAGGAAGGGGTGATTTCCCAAAACGTCATTTTTTTGATTCTCGGGGCGGTGGTGGTGTTCATTGTCGTTGTTTGTATAGCCCGATTCATTTACTTTTCCGGCTTTTCCCAGTCCTTCGAGAGCGGCAGCCGGGGAGGGGCCCGGAGGGTGTTTCGTCTGTCGATGCTGGATGAATCCTTCAGATTCCTCCATCACACCCAGCGGGCGATCATGATTAAGGATATCAAGACATTCTTTCGCGATCCCACTCAGTGGTCGCAGCTTTTTCTCCTCGTCTCCCTCATCGTGATATACCTCTTCAGTATCAGGACCCTGCCGGTCCAGGACAGCTTCACCGAAAACCTGACGTCTTTCCTGAACCTGGGACTCGCAGGGTTCGTCATTTCCGCCCTGGCTGTTCGATTCGTGTTTCCCACGACCAGCCTGGAGGGATACTCCACCTGGATCGTCTTTTCATCCCCCCTGTCGATGCGTCAGTTTCTCTGGAGCAAGTTCTTCATCTCCGTGTTGCCCCTGATATGTATGGGGGAGCTGTTGATCGTTTCCTCGAATATGATGCTTCGGGTCGACCAGTTTTTTATGCTGTTGTCGTCTATCACCATACTGGTCATGAGCGTTTCCCTGACGGCCCTGGGCGTCGGCATGGGGGCGATTTTCCCCCGCTTCAACTATGAAAACGCCGCCGAGATCGCCGGGGGCATCGGGGGGATATTCTATATGGTCGTAAGCCTCGGCTACATCGGCCTCACCATCGCCATCCAGGCATGGCCCGTGTCCAACTATTTCAGAAGCCTTCTCTATCCCGAGGTCTTCGATCCGAGAATCCTCGTCATGTCGATTGTTATGCTCCTGGTCCTTAACCTCGTCGTCTTCATCCTGCCGATGCGCCTCGGTTTCCGCAACCTGGAGCGAATGGAGTACTGAGATGTCCCATGTTCCTGCGGAGGGAGCCACACCGACAATACGCATCCTCGAAGAACGTCTGATCAACCGGATCGCGGCGGGGGAGATCGTGGATCGACCCGCGTCGGTGGTCAAGGAGCTGGTGGAAAACTCCCTGGACGCCGGGGCGGGGCGCATCGACGTGGAGATCAAGCAGGGGGGAAAGCAGCTTATCGCCGTTTCCGACGACGGACACGGCATGAGTCGCGAGAACGCCCTCCTCTCGGTGGAGCGTCACGCCACGAGCAAGATCGCCGGCGAGGCCGACCTGTCGGCGATACACACCCTCGGCTTTCGAGGCGAGGCTTTACCCAGCGTCGCCTCGGTATGCCGATTCGTTCTCGTCACGAAGTCAATCGACGATGAAACCGGGACGGAGATCGCCATCTCCACAGGCACCCTCGATTACGTCCGGGACGCCGGAAGGGCCGAGGGAACCAGCGTCTCCGTACACGATCTCTTTTTGACGGTGCCCGCCCGCCGCAAGTTTCTCAAGACCGATCGAACCGAGCAATACCATATCCTGGACACGGTGCATCGATTGGCCCTCTCCCGCCCGGATGTGCGCTTTCGCCTGGTGATCGACGGCAGGGAAACCCTCAATGCCCCCGTGGGGACCTTGAGGGATCGGGCGGGGCATATCGTGGGGAAGGGGCCCGCGGGGCGGATGTCCGATGTCTCCTTCGAGGCCGAGGAAATACGCATCGTCGGCCTGGCCGGTGCCCCGGAGGACACCCGCTCCAGCAGGGCGGGGATATTTCTCTTCGTCAATGACCGATTCGTCACGGACCAGGTGGTGAACAACGCCGTCATTCGGGCCTATCGAGGTATGTTGGGCGCGGGACGGTATCCCCAGACGATACTCTTCATTCAGGTTCCGCCGGGCGATGTGGATGTGAACATTCACCCCGCCAAGCAGGCGGTAAAGTTCCGACAGCCGAATACTGTTCACGGCGTGGTGTCCCGGGCGGTGGACGAGGCGCTGAGGGGCGTGTTTAAGATCCCGTCAGTGTCGTCGTCCGGGGGATATCGAGACACCCCCCCCGCAGATCCGCCGGAAAGGTTCGGGGTGGCGGAACGGGGCGGGATATATCGATCGGGGGTTGGACAATCGGGAGGTGGGGAGTCTCGGTCGGGGGAGCTTTTTCAAAATCGTGGGGAGACGTCCGATTATCGGGAGACATTCTGTCGAGCGTGGCCGATGGAACAGGACCTCACTACCCAAGCGGTGGATACGGCGTATACATCGGAGACGCCTGTGCAGGATGAGGGCGCTGTGGTGGAGCTCCCGGGCGAGTACATGCTTCTCGGGCAGGCCCTGGGGACCTATATCCTCCTCGCCGTGAAGGGAGGCGTCGTCATCATCGATCAACACGCCGCCCATGAGCGAATCGTCTATGAGCGGCTGCGAGCGGGGCGCCGCAGAGGTGATATACCCCGGCAGTCGCTCCTGTTCCCCGTGACGCTGGAGCTGACCAGGGCGGAAAAGGCGATTCTCACAGACCATGCCGATGAAGTCGCACGGCTCGGCGTGACTGTATCGGATTTCGGCGGCGATACGATGGTCGTGGAGTCCGTTCCCGCCGTACTGGGGGAATCGGATGTGTCGATCCTGCTCCAGGACATGATCGCGGCGCTAAAGGAGGGAAGGGATGCAGGGGATGACCTGGAGGGGGTATATGACCGGGTGACGGCGCTCATGGCGTGTCACGGCGCGGTTCGGGCGGGACAAAAGCTCACCGCGCCCGAGATGACCTCCCTGATAAAAGAATTGAGTGAGACTCCCGGTGGAAATCGATGTCCCCACGGCAGACCCACCTCGATCATGCTGACCGAGCGGGAGCTGATGGAGCGATTCAAACGGATTCCATGATTTATGACCTCCTGGGAAGCACCACGTGAAAAGATCATCGCCGTCGTCGGCCCTACCGCATCCGGCAAGTCCCAGGCGGCGGTATCCATGGCGGAACGCGTAAACGGCGAGATCGTCTATGCCGACTCGGTGGCGGTGTATCGGGGGCTCGATATCGGATCGGCCAAGCCGACTGAGGCGGAAAAGCGGGGCGCCCCCCACCATCTCATCGACGTGGCAAAGCCCAACGAGCGCTATGACGCCATGCGCTACGCCACAGAGGCCGGGATCGTCATCACTGACATCATCGGCCGGAAACGCGTCCCCATCGTCGCCGGCGGCACCGGGCTGTACCTGAAGGCGCTGGTATACGGCCTGGTCCCGGCACCGGAGGCGGATCGGGAGCTTCGAAACGACCTCAGAAGACGGGTAAAAGACGGGGGGGCACAGCGCCTCCACGACGAGCTGTCTTCGGTCGACCCGGACTCAGCGGAGAAGATCGATCCCCGGGACGGGGTGCGTATTGTGCGGGCCCTGGAAATATACCACGCCACAGGCCTTCCCCCCGGTGAAATCAGACGACGGCACGGTTTCTCCCGGCAACGATACGATGTGCTCTCTCTCGGTCTCACCATGGAACGGGAACTTCTCTATCGGCGCATCAACGAGCGCGTTGTCAATATGATACGTGATGGGATGGTGGAGGAGGTGCGGACGCTCATTGAGGGGGGATGCACCTGTGAGGATCACGCCCTGGGGGCGATCGGGTACAAGGAGATATGCGAGCATCTCCGGGGGGCAATGGGGTTGGACGAGGCCGTCTCGCTCATCCAGAGAAATACTCGCAGGCTGGCCAAGCGTCAGATGACCTGGTTCCGCAAAATGCCGGATATCAGGTGGTATCATTATCCCTATCCCATTGACGAAATGATCGATGAGATAGGAAGCTTTCTCCGACAGTCGAATGAGGGGTGTGCGTAATCTCATCATCCTGGAAAACGGAGCATTCATGCCGAAATACGTTTAGTGCGGACAGAAAGTGCTTGATAATATGGAACAAAGCGGGTATTATAAATAGGTTATGTGTTGATTTTATTTGAAAATAACATGGTGCAGGTGAATGAAAAACAGCATAAACATACAGGATCAGTTTCTCAACCAGGTTCGCAAGGAAAGGATTCCGGTTATCATCAGTCTTTCGGGAAATACCATCCTTGAAGGAACGGTGAGAAGTTTCGATAATTTTTGTATCATGCTTGAATCGGATAAAGAGTACCTTATTTATAAACACGCTATCGTTACAATACATCAGAAGTAGATGATGTCCAGTATCAGGGTTGCAGTCAGTCTCCTTGTGGGCCTGTGCATCGCGGGATGTACACATTCCATGACGGTCCAGGCGTATCCCTTCGGGTCTCCCATGCATCATGTCTCCAACGGCATGGCGTTTCTGGATATGGGCCTTCTGGATGACGCCTTTCGTGAATTCGATGCAGCCCTTGAGGAAGACCCGGTCTTCTCACCCGCATATGCGGGCAAGGGGATCTACTGGTCGATGATGGGGCTGACCGATGTATCCCAGGGATATATCAGTCTGGCTGGCGCGTATGCCGAAAATTCCCGGGAGGAGGTTTTCGCCCTTGTGGCGTCAATGCAGAGAGATCTGATACTCAAGCAGGACGGGTGGTTCGAGGAGGTGACCCAGACATTCGACAGGATTGTCGAGATGTCCCCTGAAAACGGCGCGGCATATTACTGGATGGGAGTGAGCCTTATGGAGATCGGCGACATCGACGATGCCGGCGAAAAGCTGAAGCGGGCGGCGAGCCTTACGGGAATGTATCGTACCAAATCTGAGCAGCTTCTGATGGATTTAAATATCGAGAATTCGAGCAGGTAACCATTTTTAGCTTGACATTCACGGCAGGAATTGCTACTAATTACAATGTTTTAGAGAATTACAGGCACGTAGCTCAGTGGGAGAGCGCTACCTTGACGCGGTAGAAGTCGGCGGTTCAATCCCGCCCGTGCCTACCATATCCGGCGGGAGGAATAGAAGGGAAGGTGGGAGGTACGCAGGAGAAAAAGGGGGAGGGGAAGAACAGGGGGAAAGGCCGGTGAATAAAATTCGGGTTTGAACAATGTGATATTCAGATTCATCACAACACGGATACAATCAGTACCAGAGAAACAGACGAGAAGGGTTTGAAACAGTAAAATCAGATTGATTGAAAAGGCAGCAAACTCTCATTGTTTGTGTTGCCTTTTTTTACATACAATTGAGTGACGATGAACACACCCAAAGCGGAGAAGAGCAAAAAACAGGCATCGGACGCCCCGGGAGGGGAGAGACTCCTGGATCAGGTCCCCGAGGGGCTGCGCGGGAAGGCCGTTGCTGCATATGTGAACGGCGAACCGGTGGACTTGGATGGCCCCGCCCCGAACGGCGCCGAGGTGCGCTTTATCACCGTGGATTCTCCCGAGGGGCTGGATATCCTCCGCCATTCGACTTCTCATGTCATGGCCGAGGCCGTCAAGTCTCTCTATCCGGAAGTCAAGGTTGCCATCGGTCCCTCCATTGAAAACGGGTTTTATTACGATTTCGACACGCCGGAGCCCTTCACCCCCGACGACCTGGAGAAGATCGAGGCCAGGATGGGGGAGATCATCAAGGAGAATCTCTCCTTCGAGAGAAGGGAGCTTCCCATACAGGAAGCCCGGGCGCTGTTTGAAAAGCTCGGAGAAACATACAAGCTCGAGCTCCTGGACGATATCGAGGACGATCGCGTCTCCGTCTACACCCAGGGTGAGTTCACTGACCTGTGTCGGGGTCCTCACATCCCGTCGACCAAGTCCATCAAGGCGTTCAAACTCACCTCCATCGCCGGAGCGTACTGGCGGGGGAATGAGAACAACAAGATGCTTCAGCGCATCTACGGCACCGCTTTTGCCGACAAGAAGGCCCTCAAGCAGCACCTATTGCTCCTTGAAGAGGCCAAGAAGCGAGATCACCGCCGCCTGGGAAGGGAGCTGGATCTCTTCCAGTTCAACGAGGAGGCGGGAGCGGGGATGCCGATCTACCACCCGAAGGGCGCGATGGTCCGAACGATCATCGAAGACTTCGAGCGAAGGGAGCATCTCAAGCGGGGATACGACATCGTCATGGGCCCGCTGATCCTGAAAAAGGAGCTGTGGGAGCGATCGGGACATTACGACAACTACCGAGAGCTGATGTATTTTACCGAGGCGGACGGCCAGGAATACGGCATCAAGCCAATGAACTGCCTCGCCCACATGCTCATCTATAAATCGAAGATAAGAAGCTACCGGGACCTACCGGTGCGGTATTTCGAGCTGGGCACGGTGCACCGCCACGAAAAATCAGGGCAGCTCCACGGACTGCTCAGGGTCAGCGCATTCACCCAGGACGACGCACACATCCTGTGTACGCCGGACCAGCTGGTGGATGAAATCGTCGGGGTAATGGATTTTATCGACTACGTGATGGGCGTGTTCGAGTTCTCCTACACCATGGAGCTTTCGACCCAGCCAGAGAAGTCCATCGGTTCTGATGAAGACTGGGAGCGGGCCACAGACGCCCTGAAATTCGCCCTGAAGCGTCTAGGCCATGACTATGAGATTAACGAAGGGGACGGCGCATTTTACGGCCCCAAGATCGATTTCAAGCTGAAAGACGCCCTGGGTCGTGAGTGGCAGTGCGCCACCGTCCAGTGCGATTTCACGCTGCCGGAGCGATTCGATCTGACCTTCGTAGATGCCGACGGTGAGAGAAAGCGCCCGGTCATGCTGCATCGGGTTATCCTCGGCTCCGTCGATCGCTTCATGGGTGTGCTCATAGAGCACTATGCCGGTGCATTCCCGGTGGGGCTCGCGCCGGTCCAGGCGATTGTCCTGACCATCACCGATGATCACCGTGCATATGCAAAAAAAGTTTTCGACGGATTGAAACAGGCGGGAGTCAGGGTTGAGGAGGATTTCAGGAATGAAAAGCTGGGCCTGAAGGTTCGAGAGGCGCAGCTTCAAAAAATCCCGTATGCCCTGATCGTTGGTGATAGCGAAGTTGAGACTGAAAAGGTAACCCCCAGAGCCCTGGGTGGAAAAAACCTCGATCCGATGAGCGTCGAGGAGTTTATTGCGTTAATCAGGGGCGAAAGCTCCGTATTCTGGAGGGAATAAATAAAAGACAAGTCGAAAACCGTAAGAGTCAATCACCGGATTAAGGCCGAAGAAGTACGTCTGATCGGAGCGGATGGTGAGCAGTTGGGGATCGTCGGCATCAATGATGCCAGGGAGCGGGCGGAAGAAGCGGGACTCGATCTCGTTGAAGTGGCCCCGAACGCCGAGCCCCCTGTCTGTCGTATCATGGACTATGGGAAATACAAGTATCAGCTGAGCAAGAAGAGTCATGATGCGAAGAAGAAGCAGTCCGTGGTCAGTGTCAAGGAAGTGAAGGTCAGCCCCAAAACCCAGGAGCACGACCTGTCCTTCAAAATCCGGCACATGCGTAGGTTCCTGGAAAACGGAGACAAGGTCAAGGTGACCATGGTCTTTCGTGGACGTGAGATTACGCATACCGAAATCGGCCGTGAAGTCCTGGATAGGATCATCGGAGAAATCGAGGAGTTCGGAACCGTGGAGACCAGCCCCAAGCTGGAAGGCAGGCACATGGTTATGATTCTTGCTCCAAAGAAGTAGCGACGATTTCGCATCACGCCGCGTCCTGTGTGATGCCGCCTGAGACCGCGAGAGACTCGGAACATACGAGAACGACAACGAGGATTATTATGCCGAAAATCAAGACAAATCGGGGTGCGGCAAAGCGATTTAAAAGAACCGCGACGGGCAAGTTCAAGAGAGAGCGCGCCTTTGCCAACCACATTTTTACCAAGAAAAGCAGAAAACGCAAAAGGCGACTCAGAGAATCGACCATCGTCGATGCTCATAACACGAAGTCCTTGAAGCGCCTGCTTCCATACGCATAACACTGACACAACACATGCGATATGCGCACCCGCTCTTTCGGTCATCGTCTTATCGTCGGTGACAGGCGGGTGCGTCGATCGTGATAGAGGAGCGATAGATCATGGCACGAGTGGTTCGAGGAACGAAGGCGCGCAGGCGCCGCAAAAAAATCCTCAAGGCCGCCAAGGGATACGTGGGCGGACGTTCACGGGGATTCAGGGCCGCCAAGGAGACCTGGGAGAGGGCGATGTCGTACGCCTACCGGGACAGGCGTACGAAAAAGCGTGAGATGAGAAAACTCTGGATCGTCCGCATCAATGCCGCCGCCCGGGAGCACGGCATGTCATACAGTACGTTTATCGGCGGATTGAACAAGGCGGGCGTGGAGGTGGATCGAAAGAGCTTGGCGGACCTGGCGATACACGATTCGAAGGCCTTCGGCAAATTCGTTGAAATCTCCAAAGAGCACGCATAGCAGATGCTGGACCGGATACACGCCATAAGGGACCGGGCGCTGGCGGAGATCAAGGACGCCATCGATCCCGATACGATTGAGCAGCTTCGGGTTCGCTACATCGGGAGGAAGGGGGAGCTGACCGGTATTCTTCGGGATATGGCGAATCTCTCGGAAACCGAGCGCCCCAAGGTCGGCAAGTTCGCCAACGAGGTAAAAACCCTCATCGCCCAGGCGATCGACACCACCCTGGAAAAAATCAAAACCGAGGTGGACGCCACAGATGCGTCTTCGTTTGATTACACCCTTCCGGGGCGCACCGGATACCTCGGCCATACCCACCCGATCACCCTGGTGTATAACCAGATCGTCGATATCTTCATCAAGATGGGATTCGACCTGGCCGAGGGACCGGAAGTTGAGCTGGACTATTACAATTTCGAGGCCCTCAACTTCCCGAAGCATCACCCCGCCCGGGACATGCAGGATACCTTCTATATTGAAGAGGATGTCCTGCTTCGAACCCATACATCTCCCGTACAGGTGCGGGTGATGAAAAACCAGCCGCCGCCGGTGAAAGTCATCGCCCCGGGAAAGGTGTACCGTCACGACTACGACGTCACCCATACCCCGATGTTCCATCAGGTGGAGGGGCTCATGGTCGGCGACGACATCACTATGGCGGACCTCAAGGGGATATTGACCGCATTCGTGCATGCCATGTACGGCCCTAAGAAAAAGCTCAGGTTTCGCCCCAGCTTCTTTCCGTTCACAGAGCCCAGCGCCGAGATAGACATCCAGTGCGTCATCTGTGACGGCGTCGGCTGCCGGGTTTGCAAGGGCACCGGCTGGATCGAAATACTCGGATGCGGCATGGTGGATCCGAACGTGTTCAGCATGGCCGGGTACGATCCTGAAGAGGTATCCGGCTTCGCCTTCGGCATGGGGATCGAGCGCATCACCATGCTGAAATACGGCATCGACGATCTGAGGCTCCTCTTTGAAAACGACATTCGCTTCATCTCGCAGTTTTAGCAGTTCCGATATATGAAAACAACATTAGAATGGCTCCGGGAGTTTGTCGACATCGATATGGATGTCGAGCCTTTCTCCGATCTCCTGACCATGTCCGGTCTGGAGGTCGAGGAAGTAGTACGCCTCGGCGAGGGGCTGGAAAAGATCATCGTGGGGGAGATCATCGAGGTCTCGGCGCACCCGGAATCGGATACTCTCTCTGTGGCGAAGGTAAGTGCCGGGAGTCAGACCGTCGAAATCGTCAGCAGCGCCCCCAATGTCACCGTCGGTCTCAAGACCGCCCTGGCCCTTCCGGGGACACGGCTTCCCGGGGGCATAACCGTCGAGAAGCGGAAATTCAAGGGCGTCGAATCCACAGGCGTCCTGCTGGCCGAGGACGAGCTGGGGATAACCCAGGATCATTCGGGACTGATCGAGTTGCCGAAAAGCGCCAAGGCCGGCAGGCCCATCGACGAGATACTCGAGGTCTCGGATTACCTGTTTGATATCTCCATCACGCCGAATCGGGCGGATTGCCTGAGCGTTATAGGCATCGCCCGGGATGTTGCGGCTATTCTCAAAAAGCCGCTGACAATTCCGAAGATCAAACTGCCCGAGGAGGGAGACGATATCACATCCCTCACATCCATAGAGGTGATAGATAAGGACCTCTGCCCCCGGTACGCCGCGCGGATCATCCAGGGCATTACGATTAAGCAATCCCCCCTCTGGATGAAAATCCGCCTGAACGCCTTGGGGGTTCGGGACATCAACAACATCGTCGATATATCCAACTACGTCATGCTGGAAAGTGGGCAGCCCCTCCACGCGTTCGACTATCACCTCCTGGAGGAAAATAGAATCGTCGTCAAGCGGGCCAAACAGGGGGACACGTTCTTCACCCTGGATGCGGTCGAGAGGAAACTGACTGACGATATTCTCATGATATGCGACGGAAAGCGGTATGTGGCCATCGGCGGCATTATGGGTGGCGCGAACTCGGAGATCCAGGACGATACCGATACGGTACTGCTGGAGAGCGCCTTTTTCCACCCGCCCTCCATACACCGATCAGCCAGGTACCTCGGCCTGATGACCGAGGCGGCCTATCGCATGGAGCGGGGGGTTGACCCCGGCGGGCAGGTATCGGCGGTCGACCGGGCCACGCAGCTGATGGTCGAGCTGGCGGATGCAAAGGCGGCAAAGGGGGTCATCGATGTGATCGGGCCGATTCCGGTTCGACCGACGATACACCTGAGACCGGAGCGGGCACGAAAGATCATCGGTTTTGACGTTACCGGGGAAGAAATCGCGGATATCATGACCCGGCTCAGTATGGACGTCAAAAAGAAGAAGGGGGCACTCGAGGTCACCCCGCCGTCGTATCGCCTGGACCTGGATCGGGAGATCGACCTCATCGAAGAGGTGGCCCGGATAAAGGGATATGACGAGATACCCGGGACCCTGCCTGAAATATCCATGGGGTACGAAGATCGGACCGATCATGAAAAGCTGATGCGTCTCGCCTTCGACGTGATGATATCCGAGGGTTTTTCAGAGATCATCACCTACAGCTTCATCGAGCGGGATACCTTTGAACGGCTGGGTATAAAGAACGGCTCGGCGGTGGAGCTGGCAAACCCGATGAGCGAAGAGATGGCGATCATGCGTACCACCCTGATTCCCGGCGTTATAAAGGCCGCGGTGGGAAACATGAATCATCTCAACACGGATCTCAAGCTCTTCGAGATCGCCCGGGCGTATATTCCACGGAAGGATGAAAAGCTCCCCGAGGAGCCGTATATACTGTCGGCGTTGATATCCGGTGATCGATTTCCCAGGCAATGGGGACAGGACGTTCGGCCTGTTGACTTTTTCGATTTAAAGGGTGTCTGGGAGACACTGATAAAGCGCATCGGCATCTCTGATGTCACCTATGAAGGTGGAGATGGGATCTCCTACCTGGATTCGGTGGAATCATGTGTCATCAAGGCCGGTGGAAGTATAGTCGGGGTACTTGGCAGGCTGGATGAGATTGTCGCCGAGAGGTATGACCTGAGCCGCACCGTCTACGTGATGGAGGTAAACCTGACAGCTCTGGAGCGGATGGAAAAAGAGGTGGTTACCTACACTCCCATTCCGCGATATCCCCCGGTGCTCAGGGATATTGCGCTGGTTGTGGCGGAGGGTGTTAAATCGAGGGATATCGTCGAGACGGTGAGGAATACAACGGGAGATATCGGCAGAAGCATCACCGTGTTCGATGTGTATACGGGAAAGCAGATAGAGACGGGCAAGAAAAGCTTGGCGTTAAGCGTGACATATCAATCTGACGAGCGGACACTGACGGATGAAGAAGTGAATGATGTGCATGGCAAGGTTATCGATGTACTTGAAAAAACGCTGAGCGTCCAAATCCGATAACTGATATAAGGGAGGTTACATGTGACTAAGGCAGATTTAGTCAATTGTATTTACAAAAACCTCGATATCACGAAGAAGGAGTCCGCTATAATCATCGATGAGCTGTTTGAAATCATTAAAAAAACACTTGAAAGCGGAGAGAAGGTGAAGATATCGGGGTTCGGCAATTTCGTCGTAAGGCAGAAGGAGACACGGAAGGGGAGAAACCCGCACACCGGCGACGAGCTGGAAATCGCCGCCCGCAAGGTGGTGACCTTCAAACCGAGCCAGGTCTTAAAAAGAGCATTGAACGAATAACAATTTTCTTGCCTTTCTGATGAGATTGTTGCTATAGTAACTATTTTGAAAATACGCTTCTTTTTGGAGCGGACATACTCAGCATTCAAATGATGTAAACCGTCGATTGATTGAATATATATAGTATTTTGTACATAAAGCGGTAGAGGGCAATTATATATCGATAAACAGAGATAACGGGACGTGGCGCAGCCTGGTTAGCGCGCATGACTGGGGGTCATGAGGTCGGAGGTTCAAATCCTCTCGTCCCGACCAGTAATATCAAGGGGTTACAAGTAGTTGTAACCCCTTTTTTTGTTTTATTAACAGGCATCCCGTGGTAAGAGCATGCAAGGCATGTCTGTCGGCTCTTATGATCTATGCATCTGTTCCATCTTATATTTTCAGGTGAGGGGGGGGGTGGGGATATACATCCGCGCGGACCAGAGGCGAAAAAGTATCCAAATCATCACCCGGATCATCAGGAAAGACGCTTCGGGAATGGATATCCGTTCGGATACACCGAGGGAATGATGGCTCAGAAAAAGCTAGAAAAAAAGCTTGACAAGAATATAGGCTCGCCTTA
>Ga0180432_10005381_pt1 | contig 17056 bp, 17 predicted proteins | sample SS_ome_10_FD_132414 | JGI IMG/M metagenome (GOLD analysis project Ga0180432, IMG submission 132414) | Hypersaline lake sediment archaeal communities from the Salton Sea, California, USA - SS_1_MS_2 metaG | ecosystem: Environmental > Aquatic > Non-marine Saline and Alkaline > Hypersaline >...
AAGGAACACGACAGACGTAGATCAGTTGATAAAAATAATGATTAAAAAGATTAAGAACCTAGGAATAAAATTAGATCAGATTCCTGGTGATCTCAGTTTTAAAATTGATGAGATTGATTATAAAATTCTAAAAATTTTAAGAGATGGACAAGGACTTAAACCAATCTCAACGTATGAGATAAAGGAAATCTTTACAAAAAAACTCAACTCTGAAATCTCCCAGTCAACAATTCATAATAGAATTAAAAAGCTAGAGCAACAAGGGGTGATCTTAAATTATACAGTCAATTTTAGTCCAAAAAAGGTCGGTTTTAAGGGAAAATATCTCCTTCGAGTGAAACCAAAAGATCCATCTAAATATAATGAGCTCGCGCTAAGTTTGGAAATGCACAAGAACATTACGGATTTATTTCGAATTGGTGAACAGTATGGATTATTTGCTATAGTAAGAGTTAAAAAAGCAGAGGATTATGGTAATTTCATTAGAGATTTATATAACTCAGAAGAAATCGAAGACACTTTTACCAATTTTGTACTTGATGAATTAGTCTCATATACTAATTTCGCAATTTTTTAACTCAAGGTGCAATTTCTTTTAGATTAAAGAATCTTTTTTAAATGCGTAATTCCATGTTATCAGTAGTAAAAAAAAGATGGGAAATCATCTAATGAGTGAAAAAAATAATGATTTAATCAACGAAATTAATGTTGCTGCCTATTACATTGCAGAAGGTAAGAATCCGTACGATACCTTATGCTGGAATCTTGCTAAAATGCAATTAACCTACGATAATTTAGGAATGACTCCTCCAGAAGGTGTTATTAAACAAAAAGCAGCTCAGATTTATTTCGAAAAATGCCCATATGATATTCTGTGTTGGCGAATAGCCGAATTAGAGATTTTAATGAAGTACAGCATGTACGATACTGAATAAAAAAGAAAAAAAAGAATCTTATTGTATTTTTAATGGGTATTGACCGTATTTTTCTAGTGCTCTAGGTATAGCCATTATATTCCCTAATGGTACGCCCCATGGCAAGCAACAAACAGGAGAACATACATAACGACCTCCTGGAGCAAGAGCTATAATGTTATCTCTTACCTTTTCTTCTACATCTTGGGGAGTTCCCGTGAGCATTTCTCGAGAAACATCAATATTTGCGCCCATTATCGTTACATTTGGATAGGATTCTTTAAATTTGATCCAATAATCGAGGTCTAAAGGATGTGATCCATTTACAGCAGCGAATTCAATTTCTTTGCACGCTTCCATGAAATATGGCGAGGTCCCACAGTTATGAAATATGAAGGGAACTTTAGTTTTTTCCTGCAATCTCTTAATGAATTGGCCCTCGAATTTCATGGCATCATCAAAACTCATCATGTGCTTATTAAACGAGTACCCCGTGAGCATGATCATTGGGCTGAATCCCACTTTCTCAGTCCAAAATTTGAACACGTCAAGCTGGCTTTCATACACTTTTTCACATAATTTAAGCAGTAATTCAGGATTCTTTCTCATATCTTTAAACGCTTGAACGCCTCTTAATTCTTGAACGACGCTCCAGATCCCTAATCCAAACATTTGAGGAAATTTTGTCTTCTCGTTTACAATATTTGCAGCCTCCGTTGAAACTTTCCAAATAGAACTTTTAGAATGATCTGGTATTTCGAGCTTGTCTATATCTTCTTCAGTCTTACATACTGCACCTTGAATAATTGATAATGGTTTATAATCATACCATCGGATCGTATCTAATTTATCGTTTGATTCAGCAAATGCTAAAGCTTCTCCCGGGCCAGCATAGGACGTTGGAATTTGAATGGTATCGGCTTCCAAGAATTCGTAAGATCCTATAACGGCTTTTGCGTAAATCTCGGGCGAGCTTAACATCTCCTTCACGGTAACTCCCGCTACTCTACATAGCATTTGTTCGTTAATTAAAGCAAAATATGGAACTCTATCCACTTTCTTCGTCTTTCCTGCCATTGCATTCATTAACCTGAGTGCTGATTTCACCCAATCGTGTGGCATTTTAAACAACACCACCTCCTTTTGATGATATAATTCTATTAATCTTTTTCACGCCTTCCCATCCGTCTTTCGCACAATCGTCTGCTCCAATCAAGACACACGCAGCTTTTGAAACGACGCCTCCCCCAATAATGATTTTAGAATCAATCCTTTTTTCTTTAAGTAAGGCAATCGTCTCACGCATCTTAGAAATGCTTACGGTAAGTAACCCACTTAGACCTATGATATCAGGATTATCTTCTAAAGCTTTTTGAGCAAATGTTTCTGGGGGTACTTCAGATCCGAGATCAATGACATCGTATCCTTGACCTTGTAAAAGTGAAGTGACTAAGCTTTTTCCAATATCGTGCACGTCTCCTTCGACAGTTCCGATTAAAATCTTACCGGGCGATTTTTCAGAAGCTTGTTCCATAGCTGGCTTCAATACCTTCATAGCAGCTTTTAAGGCGTCCGCCGAAATTAGCATATCAGCAAGAAAATACTCTTCTTTTTCATATAATTGCCCGATTTCTTCGCACGCTTTAATTATTCCTTCGTTTAAAATTGCTTTGTAATCTAATCCCGAATCAAGCGCTTTTTTTGCGATTGAACTCGCTTGAATTTCATCGCCATCTACTATAACATTTATAAGATTCGTTAAATTATCTTTTTCACTCATGATATCCTACTCTGATATTTAAGAATTTTCATTATTAATCGTTTATATCTTATTGACTCAAGTTCTATATATAATTTAAATTTATTAGTAAACCAATTTTAAAAAGAAGTCAAAATGAAAAATCATAGATATATTTTAATATAACAATTTTAATTACTTACCTAATAAGTAATTTAATTTTGTCGTTAAATAATTATATAGGAGTTAAAACAGTCAGAAGGAGATTACTTTTGAGGAATCTGAATTAAAAATTCTTACGTAATAATCAATTAAGATTTTGTGAAATCGTGTTTAGAGAAGCATGGGAGAATCAGAACAGAATTATAAAAGAATATACGAAACTGCTCAAGTAGGTTTCTGGACTTCTTTAATAAAGGGAGCAGTCATTATTAAAGCCAACACCAAAGGAGCTCAAATTCTTGGACTGAAAGATGCAAGTCAAGTAATTAATACTAAAATAACCGATTATTTTGCTCCAGAAATTTCTACAGCCATATACCAAGAATTGAAACAATCTGGAGAGGTATCTAATTACGAAGGACAATTAATTGATGTAAATGGTATTGAAAAAATCGTGTCAATTTCAGCACAATTATTCGAAAGAGAAAACGGTGAAGAATACATTGAAGGTTATATTTTTGATATCACTGACTTAAAAAAAGCGCAAGCTGCGTTAAGAGAATCGGAGGAAAAGTTTAGGTTATTTGCGGATCAATCATACATGGGGATATATTTAATACAAGATGATTCTATTAAATATGCGAACGAAGCAATGTCAAAAATAATGGAATATTCTATCGAGGAAATCCTGTCTTGGGCTCCAATTGATTATCTAAAGACAACCCATCCCGAAGACATGCCAATAATCATGGAACGTGTTAGAAGAAGACAAGCAGGTGAAACTGACCTGCCTCAAGGATTAACTGTAAGGTTAATTACAAAATCTGGAAAAATAAAATGGATTGAAACCTTTGGTAAGACCATTCTATATAGAGGAAAATTTGCGAATTATGGTTCTATAATAGATATCACGGATAGAATGGAAATGCATAATAAATTAAGAGAATCCCAGGAGATACTTCAACTAGTAATGGATAACATACCACAATTTATTTTCTGGAAAGATAATGACTCAAGATACATGGGGTGTAATAAAAATTTTGCCAGGGTTGCCGGAGTTAACGTTCCGGAATATATCGTCGGCTTGCAAGATAAAGATTTAGCATGGGAAAAAGAAGAATCTGAATTTTTTCACGAAACCGACGCATTAGTGATGGAATCTGACACTCCAGAATTTCATATCATTGAACAACAACTCCAAGCTGATGGAAAGCACGCTTGGTTAGATACTAATAAAATTCCCTTGCACGATTCAGAGGGAAACGTGGTTGGACTTCTCGGAACTTACGAAGATATTACCGAACGAGTAATTTCTGAACAAGCTTTGAAAAAATCTGAAACAAAATATCGTGAGGCCTATAACAATGCAAACTTTTTAAAAGACATCTTTTCTCACGACATAAACAATATTCTTCAAGGGATTCAAACTGCTAATGAACTCTGTACTATAGCGATCGAACAGAATAATTTCAAAGAATTAAAAGAAATAACGGAAGTAATAAAATTACAAGTAATAAGAGGAGCAAAACTCGTCAATACAATACAAAAACTTTCTGATCTTGAAGATTACGAACAGATTCTCGAGCCTACAGTACTTAAAGATACATTAGAGCAATCTATTAATAATATTAGAATCCTCTTTCAAAATAAAGACATCGATATTAAAATAAAATCTTTAAATAACCAAGATGCAGTTCAAGCAAATGAATTCTTAATTGATATTTTTGAGAACTTATTAATCAACTCTGTCATGTTTAATGAAAACCAGAAGATTGAAATTGAAATCATATTTTCAAAAGAGATTGTAGATAAAAAAGCTTTTTTTAGAATTGAATTCAGAGATAATGGGACAGGAATAGAAGAAATACGCAAACCAATAATATTCCAAAGAGCTTACAATAAAGATAAGACAATTAGCGGATTAGGATTGGGATTATCGCTAGTAAAGAAAGTCCTAGACACGTATAATGGAATGATTTGGGTAGAGGACAAAGTAAAAGGAGAGCATTCAAAAGGTAGCAATTTTATATTATTGATTCCCGAAGCGCAATAAACTATTAATTGAAGTCAATAATTACTTATCATTGAACATGAACTTTTCATACGAGCTTTTATCGAAAAAAATAGGATTATCTCGAATTGGACGAATTTATTTGTCAAAAGCGTTGAAAGAACGCATAAAAACTCCAACTATCGCAATTCCCTTAAATAAATTCCTCATGAAACAATTTAATTTTGTAAAAGAATTTGAAAAGCACTCTTTATTCATTATATCAAAACAGATTTACTTAAAGGCTCATTTCATTAGAGATAAATTCAAGAATACTGGATTTCTGTATACTTACAATGGCACTCTAGAGAAATTTCAAGAGGATTTGGACGAAAATTACTCAGTATTCTCACAAAATCACGTGTTGGCAGTAATTCCGTTTAATGTCCCTACTACAGCAATATCAAAAAGTTTTGCGTCAATAGAAGTCAAGCATCACATTCAGAAAGTAGAAAAAATGCTAAAAGACAATCCAGGTATTAATTTTGGCTTAACGCTAAAAACATTTGACTATCCTGAATTGTTCGACCTTTACATTCCTTTAATTCAAAATCATGAAAATATCATATTACTTAATTTTCAAGATATTTTCAATAATTTTAGCAAGTATAAAGATATTCTCGAAATTTTTACTAGAGTAAACACTGAACTCGATAAAAACATTGCTATAATGGCTTCAGGTAGGATTATTCCAAAATTATATCCTATATTAATCTATTTAGGAATTGATATAATTAACAGTTCTTATTTAATTTATTTATCATCAGAGAATTTTTACGATACGATAGAATACTTGCTCCCGATTTATAAAATTCAATATTTACCTTGTTCTTGCGTAGCATGTAAAGGAGGTTTGGGTGATCTATTAGAGGATAAATATTCTCCTGAAAAAATGGATCTAATTTGTCTCCACAACCTCATTACGGCAAAGAATTACATGTACAAGATAAATCAATATTTAAAAACTGAAGATTATCGAATGTTTGTCGAAAAGTCTTCATTGGATGATTTGAACATCATTTCATTGCTTAAAATTCTTGATAACTATTTTTACGAGTTATTAAAATATGAAACTCCAGCGACTCAAGAGAAGAAAACGATTAAATGTCTTGGTGCTTCCTCGTATTTTCGGCCGGATTTTCGTGAATTCCGGGAGAGGACTGTAAATAATTTTGAACCCGAACCATGGACTAATTTGATTATTTTACTTCCTTGTTCCGCAAAAAAACCTTACTCGCAATCAAAATCTCATAGAAGATTTTACGAAATAATTCGCAAATTTCCAGAATTTCCGAATTTTCAAGAAATAATCTTAACATCACCGCTTGGAGCAATTCCACGCCAACTTGAAGACGTTTATCCCGTTAACTCCTATGATATTTCAGTAACAGGCATTTGGGACGTGGAAGAAAAGGAAATAACTGGAAACATGCTTACAAAATTACTGCAAAAGTATGATGAGAGAATTACCGTAATATGTCACCTCGAAAGAGAATATTGCGATATCGCTAAGAAAGTCGAGAACTCGTTACCTTTTGAATTTGTGTTTTCTAAAATTGAGAATGGAATCACTTCCAAGGAATCCTTAATGTCTTTAGAATCCTCAATTAAAAATTATAAGGATAAATTTAAACCAGCAAGAGAACTTTCAAAGGGAGATAATTTATTGAAAACCGTGACTCGAAAGTGTATTAAAATAGCAGATTATCAGTTTGGTGTTGGAACTGGTCAAAAATTATTTTCCAATGGAATTCATACAAGAAAAAACAAGCGTAATAATCAGATTGACTTGATTGATCCTAAAACAAGGGAAAAATTGGCTGTTCTCAAATTAGAAACAGGACAGATATTATTAACGATTAAAGGGGCAAGGAAATTAGTGCCAATCGAGGATAACAAGAATATACTTGTTTTCGATGGCGAAAAAATTACAGGAAATACTTTATTTCGACCAGGAATAATCGAATTTGACAGTAAAATCCTCCCAAATTCTTGCGTTATTGTATTAAGTAAAGACAAAAAGAATGTTGTTGGTGTTGGACTGTCAGTTGTCGGTTCAAATTACATAGCAAAAACGAAAACAGGGAGGGTTGCGAATATCTATGAAAGAATCAAGTAAAGAACACCCTTTAGCTGAAAACATAAAATTCGTCCGACACAAAGCTTTGAAAAAAAAGCGGCAATATAGCGAAGAAATGCTAAAAAAACCTGTTAGTTTTTGGATAAAAGAAGATAGGTTATTGAATGAGGTTGGAAAGGAATTTACGATAATCTTGAGAACAAGGGGATGTAGTTGGGCCTTAGGTGAAATGGGTGGTTGCTCGATGTGTGGCTACATCCAGGATGCAAATATAAGTGATGTTAACCCAGAGAATATATTGAATCAATTTGAATACGCCCTTACCAATAAATTAGAGGAAATAGAAAAGGATGATAATAATTATATTTTAAAAATCTTTAACTCGGGTAGTTTTTTCGACGATGGGGAAATTCCCGATCAGGTCCGCGAGCAAATCTACGAGAAATTATCTAAAATACCGAAAATCAAGGAAGTAGTTGTTGAATCAAGAATAGATTATATCAACAATGAAAAACTCGCTAAAATTAGAGAGTCAATGCGCGATAAACATGTAGAAATAGGAATTGGGCTTGAATCTGTGAACGATCACATTCGACAAAATTTTATAAATAAGGGATTGACATTAGACGATTTTAAAATAGCTTTGAAGTCTTGTAAAGAAAATAACGTTGGGGTAAAAGCATACTTGCTATTAAAACCTCCTTTCCTCAACGAGCAAGGAGCCATTGACGATTGTGTTAGTTCAATAAGAGAATGTATCAATTTATCAGTAGATACAGTTTCGGTAAATCCATTGAACATTCAAAAGGGATCCCTTGCAGAGTTTTTATGGCGACAGAACCGTTATAGACCCCCCTGGTTCTACTCATTGATCAAATGCCTTAAAAAAGCAATTACTCAGGAAGATCTCAATAAAACTAGGATAGTATCAGATCCATCCGGAGCCGGTTCAAAGCGCGGCATTCATAATTGTTTGAATAGAGAATGTAACGAGAGCATGATGAATATTCTAAGAAATTTCGTACAAAAGCAAAAAATAAATGAATTAAATCAAAACAACCATAAGTGTAATTGTAAAACAAGATACCAATATCAATTAAAAAGTATGAATTCAATCTAGTACATTTATTCGGAAGTGACGTGTTTCAATAAAAAGTTAATAAAAATTTATTGGATCCGTAAATTTTTCGCATTTCTTTTTCTTACAAGTGATGCAATATTTAAAGAAAATTTTTAATTAACAGTAATATTTAAATTACGTCCTTAATAAACCTTTAAATATTGGATTGCAAAAAGTGCGCGGGAAGTTAACCCCTAATGAAAAATTGGACAAAACTGGATTTATTCTACATTGGCCAATCAAAGAAGCATCAGATTTTTAGGGCAAAGAAATGGTCGCGCGATCTTGAAAAAATATTGAAAAAACCTATCTATGATGAAAATTACGATCAAATTGGGCAAGTTAAGGATATTTTTGGACCAATTGAGAGACCTTTCATATCAATTAAGACTATATCAAATCAAGAATTCGATTCCAATGCAATTCTCAATCTTTATGCAAAAATAACATAATTAAACAATGTTAGATTAAAATGGTGTCTTATACTTCAAGTTGGAAGGATTCAAAAACGGAGGAAAATCCAAACGAGGAAGGAAATTTATGTTCTGAATGCGGTGAAGATATTCTTTTCGACGAGAATAGAGGACATACGGTTTGTGAAAAATGTGGTTTAGTACAATCAGAAAAATATATCGATCGGGGGCCAGAATGGAGAGCCTTTGACGCGGATCAAAAGAAAAAAAGAACGAGAACAGGCGCGCCCATGACATATATGATACACGATAAAGGGCTTAGCACGATGATTGATTGGAAAAATAGAGATATTTTTGGAAAAGAAATACCAGTCAAGTTAAGGGGTCAAATATACAGGCTTCGTAAATGGCAGAGTCGAATTCGAGTATCTGACGCTACTGAAAGGAATTTGACTTTTGCACTTAGCGAACTTGATAGAATGGCTTCTAACTTGGATCTTCAAAAAAATATCCGGGAGAGTTCTGCTAAAATTTATCGAGACGCCGTTGACAATCATTTAATTCGTGGAAGAAGCATTGAAGGCGTTGCTTCAGCAAGCTTATACGCAGCTTGTAGGCGATATCGGATTCCACGAACCTTGAACGAGATTGCAGAAATTGCTCGAGTTGATAAGAAAGAAATCGGGAGATCTTTCAGGTTTATCTCTAAAGAATTATATTTAAACTTAAATCCAACGAAAGCAGCTGACTTTTTAACGAGATTCATTTCTGAGTTAGAATTAAGTTCGGAATGCCAAAAAATTGCAAAAAAAATAATAACCATGGCAGAGTTAAGTGGATTAACTTCAGGGAGAGGACCTACAGGAGTGTGTGCCGCCGCCATTTATGCGGCTTCAATATTGTCCAAAGAGAGAAGGACCCAGAGAAAAATCGCAGCAATTGCGGGTGTGACTGAAGTAACAGTACGCAATCGAGTTTCGGAATTAATAGAAAACCTGAACCTCGGTATCTCGTTAAAGAAAAAGGATCTACCTTGAAACGAGAAATACTTAAGACATTTATCTATTTTCTGTTATTTTAATGTAGTTTTCATAACAAGTCTCATTTATAAGAATTAATGTGATATTACTATAGTCATTTTGGTGTATTATCATGAGGACATTAAAATGACGTTCTTATTAATAAATGCTATTGAGTTTTTATCTAGTAACTAGACAATAGTATTAATAAATTAGGTGTCCTAAGTGAAACCGATTATATCTGAAACAGAGGTTAGTTATTTTTTATACGAGGTATCAAAGAGATTTCCAAATAGTTTTTTAGCGGGCGTCATCTGCGATAAGCATGGATTTCTTCTTGCAGGGGTCAGAAAAGGAAGAAAACCTAAAATTCAAATGCAAGAAAATGATCTAGCGATGCTTGCAATTGCTCGAAAGCGTGAACTTAAAAAAGATTCGAGATTTTTTGGAGTTCAAAAAGAATTGGACAAGTCGGAAAATATTAAACTCTTAATATTATTAGACAAAGACAATTCTAAAAAGAACAAGACCCAGTTTAAAGAATTGAACTCCCTTATCTCAACGCAAACGCTTTTTTAAGGAAGATAGATCGAAACGTGTTTTATGCGTTCGGTCATATCACATTTGTTTTATTACTGTAAACTATATATTTCAATTTTCTTATATAACATTTAGAGAAAAATTTGAGTTATCTTTAAATAATTTTAGACTAACAAGTATACCAACAAAAAACGAGAAATCTGATAGGTAGGTAAGAGTGAGTTATTCCGAAGATGAGAAATTATTAAAGCAAGTTTTAAACACGATAATCAATTCAACTGCGGGTTTAAAGCACGTTCTAGTGATTGACAACACGGGAATAACCATAATGAGCGAATCCAAGTTTAACGTAGCTAAGGACGACGTCACGGTTGAGAAAATTGGAGCTATCGGAGGGGCTGTTTTTATTGCCGGCGAAGAGCAAGGACAAATCCTTGGATACGGAGACATTCGCATACAAATTACGGAATATTTCGAGGGATTTATTTTCTCTGCGAAAGTTGGAAACGGCGTGTTATGTATTGCCACTGATACTAAAGTTCAAGTAGGATTCATACGAGCATTATTAAACCGGTATGCGATTAAAATAGGACAAATACTTAGCAATTACCTCAAGCAAGATCAGGAAGGCATTAATAACGAATTAAAGGCTTTATTTGGCACGGACATGCCTTTATAATGAGCTATGTCCTTCAATACGACTTTTTCTTAAAGAAATTGTTAATAACAAAAAATCAGCATATATTGTTGCCTAAAAACACTAACACTATTTTCTCATTTAATGGTAATACCAAAAAATCGAAAATGTTCTCTCGTGTTAGGCGTTAATTTCTATGCCTTTTTGGGGCATAATCATATCTGCGATCTGGGTACTGACTCAAACCTCATCGCATTGGTACTCACCGTAGCTTGGTAAAGAGCCCATTTTGCTCGCAGTAAATTAGTGATTATTAAACTCTGGATGTCAGCATCGTTTTGCACATTCGTTCATTGGTTACCTCGCGAATGCCCTCGAAATGCCATTATTCCATCATCGCTTTCCCAATATTAATATAAAACAAGAAAATAAAAAGATTCTCCTTTTCTATTGACTGTTTTCCATTCTTTTTATCAAACTACTCAAACAATCAAACAATAGAATCTTTATAGTCTCATAAGCGATATCAATTTCAATGTCATCCTCACGAAAATCGTCGTATTTATAGAATGCTTTAAAGATTGAGGGAGTTGATATGATTTTACGGGATGCTTCAACGATAAAACTCCATGTGAGTCTTGAATTGAATTTTTCATCCATTATTAACGAGAGCATTGCCATTTCCTTTTTACCACGAGCCCATTCTGAGGGAATTTCAAAATATAGGTTGAGAATTCTTTTTTTCTTATTAATCAGAATGATTTCAAAAAAAGTTTCATTTATGTCCAAGTCAAAAAATTTCATGAGTTTATTGATTATGTCTTCTTCTAATTTCGCATCGGGGAATGAAAGAAAAATAGATGGACCTTGTATTCGGTGGAAATATGTGAGAACTAGATGCAACTTTTTCAAAAACTCATTATTTTATTATAAATTTAGAGAAAATGTCCCTATAAAATATTATCTAAATCCTAAATAAGAGAAAAAAAAGAAATAAAAAATTAGATTATGCTTTTCCATATCTTTTGAACAATCCTATACCGACAATCACTATTACAAGGCTTATTACCAAAACGACGATTAAATCGAACCAAATATTTAAATCTGTTAACGCTACACCATTAAATATCATTGTTATGGCATCTGTCACGTAATAACTCGGTAAAAACATGGCAATCGGTCTCGTTGTCTCATTTATGGGAATAAAGGTTCCGAAAAACATTTGCGGCAAGATAAATATGAATGAAATTCCAGTCGCAGCTTCTGAACTCTTTGCAATTGTAGCCGTTATAAGTCCTAATCCTACGGAACATAGAGAGAGAATCATTACAAAAAGAAATGCTAAAATCAATCCTGCAACTCCACCTTGAGCTCGATAACCCATGAGAAATGCACTAATAGCCACTATCGCTACTTGTAATACAGATAATGACGTGTATGTAATCAAATTACTTCCCATAAATTCTCCGGACGTTGTTGGAGTTACGTTTATTCTTTTCAATAATCCTTGTTCTCGATCGTCTGAAAAAGCTTGAGCAACGGACATGATGATGAAAATACACGCATAACCAAATAATCCTGGAACCATGAATTCAAATTGAGTCTTTCCAGGGACCGCACTGGGCATTGTAGCAAATCCCAATCCAAACGATAAAGTAAGCACGAGAGGAAATAATAACATCATAAATAGATATGCGGGTTCTCGGATTATCTTCTTTAATTCCATTTTTACCAGAGCAGATATTCTTTGCACGTTCATTTTTAAGCCCCCTCCATTATTCTTCTTCCCGTAATTTTCATGAACACCTTTTCAAGGTTTTTTGACTCGTATTTCTCCATTAACTCTTTAGGAGAGCCCATAGCAATTAATTCTCCATAATCTATAATCGCAACTGTATCACTAAGCGCTTCTGCTTCTTCAATATAATGAGTTGTTAAAATGACTGTTTTGTTTTGCTCCTTAAGAGCACCAATGAAGTCCCACGTTTTTCTTCGGGCTCGAGGATCCATCCCTACAGTTGGTTCGTCTAGGAATACAATATAGGGATTGTTTACTAATGCCATTAACAAGTTTATTTGTCGAAGCATACCGCCACTGTAACCCTTTGCCTTCCTTTTACTAGCCTCAGTGAAAGTAACTGCTTTTAGAAGTTCATCTACTCTTTGTTTTAATTCCTTTTTGTCCATGGCGTGTAAATTGCCAAACAATTCGATGTTTTCCCTTCCTGTAAGGAACTTATATATCGCAGCATCTTGAGGACACACTCCAATAAACTTTTTAATACTTTTCAAAGACTTTTTCACATTATATCCTCCAACATATATGTTTCCGCTTGTTGGTTTTAACAAGCCAATCATCATGTTAATCGTCGTTGTTTTTCCAGCGCCGTTTGGTCCTAATAATCCAAAGATTTGTCCTTCTTTTACTTCGAAACTCAGGTCATTGACCGCAGTGACATCTTCAAATTTTTTTACGAGATTTTTGATGATAATTGCCTTACCATGTTCTGGATCGTAAACATCCTCAGGACCATCTGTAGCCCTGCTTTTTTTTATTTTTGCATGCATTTTTTTGTATCACCAATTATTTTTACTAATTAAAGTTATTTTTTTATATTTAATTTTAAAATATTCAAACGTGCATTTAATATTAATGCGTTGGGCTTGTGGGTAAAATAGGTAAAAATAATGAAAAAAATGGGCGATCTTTCACCTTAATAGGTGATAAAAGGGACACGAAAAAATAGGTTTTTTTTTTAAAACATAATAATTTGTGGTCTTTAAGCGATTTCGAATTATTTTTATTTTTCATATTTAAAGGAATTTTTGCAAAATGGTACTATTTCTTGAACTTGACATGTGATGAATATCCCAATTTTCAGAAAGGTTTAATACATCACTTTGGGTTCTTCGTGAATTCTTTTACCTTATTATCTAAATATGTATCCAACCACGTGGGAAACATCTTTCCTTCAATAAGAATATGAATATCCATCGATTCAAATTCCATTAAAGATAGGGATTCTTGAATTCCTTGGAGTTCCTTCGTCGTTTTAGTTCTAAGACATAAAATAAATAAGTTTGGCAGATTACTGAAAGCCCACGTAAATACTAATTTTTGACCATATTTTTCTTGTAGTTTTTGTTTAAAGCTTAAATCGTCCAAATCAATATTAGGTTTTAATTTTAGGATTAACATTGAAATTATTTGCGGAGTTTTATCTGGATACCAATCTAGCGTGAATCTAACAAGGTTTTTCTCGATTAACCTATTTAAATGCCTTCTGATAGTTTTTGTTGATGAGCCTATTTCTTTTGATATTTCAGCTATAGTCTTTCGTGAATTATCTTTTAGAGAATGAATTATTAAATAATCTACTTTTGAAAGAGTCATATCATTTGTGGTTATTATCTCGTTTAATGGCGGAGCTTTATCTATTCCCACGAGAAGTTCCTTTATCCCTCCATTTTTTCTCACAAAAGGGATTAAAATATCTAATTGAGATATATTTTCAATATATGCGTGAATGAAAAAGTTGTTTCCACTAGCTTGAGTAACATTATATATACATTCATTTTTTCCTAGTTTATCCATGATATGTTTACTATTTTTTATAGATGATTCTCCAAACATGATGATATTTGCCATATTTGGAAAGAAGAGGAAACTCAATTTAGTTTGAAAGTTTTTGAGAGCTTCTATTTCCACCATGGATTTAACGCGTTTATGGACGGAATTGACACTCAATTGAAGCATATCCGCAATTTCAGCGTAAGGCATTCTTGAGTTTGCCATTAGCATCATAGTTATTGTAATATCAATTTCATCCATATTAACCAATATTACTGAAAGAAATAAAAAAGATATGGTTTTAAAAAATTAATTTTAATAATGCAACTCCATTACAGACCTTAATGATAACATGTTTTTTTATTAAATCGTCTACTGTAGATGTAAGCAAATACACGATCAAGGATTTAGTTGGTTCAACGGGTCGGTTGGACGTTGTCGTGAGATGTATTCTATCCGTGTTGTTGAAAGAAAACGAGTTCGAAAAAGACGTTCAAATTTGGACGTTCTTAGATAATTATGGCACGTTTATATTTGATTCAGAACAGTTGGATTATAGAAGTTTTCCTAAAAACGAGTTGCTACTTGCAGATTGGTTTAAAAAGTTTATAGAAGGAAAAGATCTTGAAAATGTGAAGAATCCATTAAATTCAGTTAAAAGAACAGAAAAAGATATTATTGAGGCTATAAATGATTTTATAAAAATAGGTTATGAAGTATATATTCTAAGCGAAAGTGGCCAAGATTTTTTTAGTTATATGAAAGAGATACAAACGAAAAGAAAAGTATTATTCGTTGTAGGAAATCAAACGGGTGATTTTATCGCTTCCGAAGAATTACGGGATATGAACTTGCCCTCCTTAAGTTTTGGAGCGGGATCTTACTTGGCAAGCTCAATAATTCGATTAATAAAGTTATACTTGTTGACATAAAACAAATTTTATAATTTAGAGAACCTTATCTACCATACTGCTTTACTAGTAGATTTGGAGTTTTAGAACGAAAGTGGACGCTACTGAAGAAACAACGAGGAAGCGAGAACGTCAAAATAACATTTTAGACCGTCTCATTGAACGTCCAGTTGGATATCTAATAAGTCACGATATTTCACCGAATTTCTTGTCCTATTTTGGATTCGCTTGTTCTTTGGGTTCAGCCTTTTTCATTGCTATAGGTTCGATACGTTTTCACGTCCTGGTTGCTTGGCCAGCGGCTTTTTTGTTGTTGTTTTCGGGAATTTTTGATATTTTCGATGGGGCTGTTGCTCGGAGGACAGGAACGGAATCGAAAACAGGTGCATTTCTTGATTCAAATTTAGATCGCATTTCTGACGCGGTAATCGTTTTAGGGTTAGTCTATGGTGGAATCATTGATTTCTTACATGGTTATTTCTTATTATTTTTGGTTGTCATGATCTCGTACACGAGATCGAGAGCTGAAAACGAAGGTGTAACCATGAAAGGTGTTGGTCTCATGGAAAGAGCCGAACGAGTTATATTTCTATTTATTGTTTTTATTCTCGAGACTTGGATCTACTTCTTAACAGGGCTCATCTTTGGAACTCCTTTTATGTTATTTCTTCCATTCGCCATGATCCTTTATACTTGCTTACTTCTTTTCACGGTTGGACAAAGATTTGTATTTGCTTTTAAAAAATTAAGAATTTTTAAAACTAAATAGTAGTTTTTGTTGGAAACCACGAAGATTATAAAGAAATTCTTCCCTTACATCAAGATTCTTCCTAAAAAAATAAAATATTTAAGTTTTGCTTGATTAAATTACCCAAGAACACGGCTTTAGTGTAGAATAATCATTGAAAAGGAGGAAAAACGATGCCAAAGAAGCGAAAAAGTGGTGGAAAAACGGGAAGTAGCAAGGGAAATTATGGAAAAGTACAATGCGCTAAATGTGGCAGGTTTGTTGCTCGAAGTAAGGCTAAAGCCGTCACGCGCCGGACAAATCTCGTTGATGCCAGAATGTATGGCGAACTAAAGAAAGCCGGCACCATTATAATGGGCGGACAAAACAAAAAGTATTATTGCATTAGCTGTGCCGTTCACTCACACCAAATTTCTCAACGCGATAAAAGTTTAAGGAAAGGCGGGTAAATTTTTTAAATTTTTCCTATTTCTCATTTTATATTTTCTTTTAATCATAGATTCAATTGTTTAAAAAACGAGGGTAACGTGTGAACAATATCGCACTGGTCCTTACTTGTTACCTCAATTATCGCACGAATTAAAAATTCGTCCTTTAACGACGCATCTGGATCGTAGATCTTGACCTTTGCCGAAGGTTTTATCTTAATAGAATAATTTTCGGCAATTCCCGTTATGTTTTGGCTTGTTTTAAGCTTCATTCCTAACAAACCTAACTCGTAATGGGAGACAATAAACATGTACTGATCAGATTTTTCACCCTGCCTTTCGAAGTACACGACCTCTAAATAGTCATCCTTGAGCTCTGAGGGGAGTTTCGAATACGGAACGATTTTTTTCTTCCCAGAGATGTGCTCAAATGGAGTATAGAACAGAATGTTGAAACTTGCGATCTTTTTAATCTGCTCATTGTATTTTTCCACATCCTTGACAGAATATGCTTTATCTAATAAAACATCCAACCTATCTACCATGTCTTCAGCAGAATATCCTTCTAAAACTGTTGAAATATAGGCCCGTTTTAATTTTTCTATTAGAATTTCGCTTTTAAAATCTAACTTATAATCGATAGAAATCTCTAAGGCTTGATTGTACAAGTTTGCCGATATTTGAGAGTGTCCAAGAGCCAGGAAATAATCGCCAAGCTCGCTGAA
>Ga0180432_10005382_pt1 | contig 17054 bp, 17 predicted proteins | sample SS_ome_10_FD_132414 | JGI IMG/M metagenome (GOLD analysis project Ga0180432, IMG submission 132414) | Hypersaline lake sediment archaeal communities from the Salton Sea, California, USA - SS_1_MS_2 metaG | ecosystem: Environmental > Aquatic > Non-marine Saline and Alkaline > Hypersaline >...
GGTGAGGTTCGCCTGGGGCAGGGCAGGGAAAATGCCAAGCATTACCTGGCACAAAACCCTGAGCTTGCTCAAGAAATTGAAGAGAGAATCCGTGCTTCAGCCGACGCCACTCATCCTATGATGTCCGCTGATTAAGGGCATTTTAGATAAACAGTTTTATAAGGCAAAAGTAATTAAGGCTGAAGCACGGGCTTTGGCCTTATGTTTTTTAATAGGGCGGAATGAACAAATGGGTAAGATTACTGCCCTCCGTATTGGGAGGGGAAGAAGCCGACGGGTTAACGTATTTTTGGATGGCAAATTTGCTTTTAGCCTGGAAACCGAGTTGATAGTAAAAGAGGGCTTAAAGGTCGGGCAAGAGTTAACGGCCAGCCAGATTGAGATGTTATCCCATTCTGACGATTTCCATCGTTGCTTCAATGCTGCTATTCGTTACCTTGGCTACAGACCCCGAAGCGAGTCTGAGGTAGGGCAACGGCTGCAACGGCATGGTTTTAAAATTGATTGTATAGAGGCAGTGCTCGCCAGGCTGAAAGAGACAGGGTTGATAGATGACTTATCTTTTGCCCGGTTTTGGAAAGATAACCGGGAATCTTTCAGCCCGCGCAGTCAGCGGCTGACCAGACTGGAGTTGAGGAGGCGGGGTGTAGATAACATAATCATAGATCAGGTGCTTGATAGTACTGGTGAAGATGATAGTGCCTATCAGGCAGCTCTGGGCAAGTTTCAGCATCTATCAGGTTCGGATTATCAGGCATTTCGCCGCCGTTTAGTAGAGCATCTTAGACGGCGGGGCTTTGATTATGAAGTAATAAATCAGGCTGTGGAAAGACTCTGGGAAGAGCAGAGAAGTAGCTCTGGAGAGCTACTAACTTAAAGGGGGGAAAATGGGAATAGAAACGGTATTGGCTATTTTCTTTAGTTTTGTTATCGGCGTGATATTTGGTGGTATGGCTGCCATGCTTTCCAGGCGTGTTATCATTAGCCGGCAGATGCGTGCTGCAGAAAGAAAAGCTGCCAGAACGGTGGCTGAGGCAAGGAACGAAGCTAAAGGCGTACTGCAGGAAGCGCAAATTGAGGCCAAAAAAGTGAGGGCTGAGGCGGAAGCGGAGTACCGGGAGAGACGGGCTGAGTTGCAGCGGCAGGAGCACAGGGTGACTCAAAAGGGGGAGACTTTAGAGCGTAAGCTGGAGGGAGTCGACCAGCGTGAGCGTAATCTGGGTAGTAAAGAGAAAGAGGCAGAGGCTATTCGGGCTCAGATTAGCGAGCTCAAGGACAGGCAGCTAAAGCAGCTGGAGTTGATTTCGGGTATGTCCAGTGCTGAGGCAAAGCAACAACTAATGGATGCAATGGAGGTTGAAATCCAGCAGGAGACCTCCAGGCGTCTTCGCGAGTGGGAAATCAAACTCAAGGAAGAGGCCGACAGGAAATCTCATGAAATTCTGTCACAGGCTATCCAGCGTAGTGCCTCGGATGTTGTTGCGGAGACTACTGTTGCCGCCGTTGCCCTGCCCAGCGATGAGATGAAGGGCAGGCTCATCGGACGGGAAGGCCGTAATATTAGAGCCCTTGAGCAGGCTACCGGTGTGGACCTGATTATTGACGATACTCCTGAGGCGGTAACACTGTCCAGCTTCGACCCGGTACGCCGGGAGATAGCCCGCATCGCACTAAACAAGCTTATAATTGACGGGCGTATCCATCCGGCACGTATTGAGGAGGTGGTCGCCAAGGCCAGGGAAGAGGTGGAGGCTGCCATCTATAATGCCGGCGAACAGGCAGCTTACCAGACAGGAGTGGCTGGACTGCGCCCCGAGCTAATCAGGTTAATCGGTCGCCTCAAGTACCGCACAAGTTACGGGCAAAATGTCCTGGAGCATAGTATCGAGACTGCCCATTTAGCTGGTATGATTGCCTCTGAACTGGGAGCCGATGTTGCCATCGCCAAGAGAGCCGGCCTTCTTCACGATATCGGTAAAGCTGTAGACCGGGAGGTGGAGGGAACTCATGCCGCTATCGGTGCTGACTTGGTTAAGCAATGGGACAAATCACCGGAGGTGGTACAGGGTATCGCAGAGCACCACCTTGAAGCCGATTCCACCAGTATCTGGGGCTTTATCGTCTCGGCGGCGGATGCTATCAGCAGCGCCAGGCCCGGGGCGCGGCGAGAGTCACTGGATAATTACCTGAAGCGAATGAAAGCACTGGAAGACATAGCTGACGGTTTCAAAGGGGTGGAGAAGTCCTACGCCATTCAGGCTGGCCGTGAAATCCGGATTCTGGTAAAACCGGAGGAGATTGATGACCTGGGAGCAATGAGGATAGCCAGAGACATCGTTAAAAAGATTGAGGAAGGCCTGGAGTATCCAGGGCAGATAAAGGTTACAGTGCTTAGGGAGACCAGGGCTGTAGACTATGCCAAGTAAGAGGGGAGCCATGTAACCGTGTTAATATTAGCGATTGGCGACATAATCGGAAAACCTGGCAGACAGGCGGTAGAAGATCTGCTTCCCGGTCTGTGTAAGGAGTACAGGCTGGACATGGTCATTGCCAATGGTGAGAACACGGCTGGTGGACTTGGGTTGACTTCAGCCATTGCCACAGAGCTGTTTAATGCCGGCGTGGATGTGTTAACTTCGGGAAATCACATCTGGTCAAAGAAAGAGATTGTCCCCTATCTTGATGGAGAGATGCCGATTCTGCGCCCGTTAAATTATCCGCCGGGGGTACCCGGAAGGGGCTATATCATTAGCGGAAAGACCATGGTGATTAATCTGATAGGCAGAACCTTTATGGGTGACGTGGACTGTCCGTTTCAGGCAATAGATAAACTGCTGGCTGGACTTGAAAATAAGCCGCCCGTCATTATCATTGATTTTCATGCCGAAGCAACCTCTGAGAAGATGGCTATGGGGCGGTACCTAGATGGGCGGGTCAGCGCTGTGCTTGGCACCCATACACACGTAGGCACTATTGACACCCAGTTGCTTTCTCAGGGGACAGCCTATGTTACCGATATTGGCATGACCGGGCCGTTGAATTCAGTCATTGGCGATGATACCGAATCGGTGCTCAGGCGTTTTTTGACCGGGATACCTCATCGCTTGTCGGTGGGGGAGGGTAAAGTGGTCTTCAATGCGGTGATTGTTGAAGTTTCTGAGAAAAGCGGTCGGGCAACAAGGATTGAGCGCATCTGCAGGGAGACTGAAGAATAATGGGCAAGATAGACCTGCATATTCACTCCACTGCCTCTGACGGGCGATTTAGCCCGGAAGAGATTGTCCGTAAGGCAGCCCGGCTTGGTCTGAACGTCATTGCTCTGACCGACCATGACTCTATAAACGGGATTGCGCCGGCTATGGAAGCAGCCAGGGCCTTCCCGCAGTTAAAAGTGATTCCCGGCATCGAAGTCAGCGCGGAGTCGGCCGGTGGCGAGGTGCATGTGCTGGGTTATTTCATCGATTACACTAACCGGGAGCTAAAAACAGCTCTGGACAGATTCCGCAATTCCCGTCTGGTACGAACTCAGGGAATGCTTGCCAAACTGGCAGACATGGGTATTTATATTGAGTGGCAGCGTGTCCAAGAGATAGCGGGCGACGGCTCCGTAGGACGCCCCCACATCGCTCAGGCTATGCTGGAGAAGGGCTACATAACTTCGCTGAAAGAGGCTTTCGATAAATACCTAGCCTATGGCGGGCCCGCTTACTTTGAGCGGGAAAAGATGTCGCCGGCGGAGGCTGTTAGACTGATTTTGCGAGCCGATGGTGTGCCAGTACTGGCACACCCATTCACTGTCGATGAACCCGAGGCGTTGATTATTGAACTAAAGTCGGCTGGTCTGGTGGGTGTGGAAACCTATTACAAGGACTTTACCGCCGAGCAAATCAGCATCCTTGCCGGTATTGCAGAGAGACACGGGCTTATTACCACGGGGGGGACTGACTATCACGGTCTGGACGAAAGCAGCGAGGTGATGATTGGTGGTGTGGAAGTGCCTATGGAAGCGGTGGAGCGGCTCGTCTCTATGGCAAAACCCCAATCATTATCGTTAGCCCATTTTGATGTTAAGTAAATTTTAACAAGGGGCTTATGGCTATCTGGATTGTCTTGATAATAATTGCTTATCTTCTGGGTTCGGTGCCGCTTTCCTACCTGGTTGCTAAACGGTACCAAGCGATAGACCTCAGACGTTATGGCACGAATCAGGTGGGAACCGGTAACCTGTGGCGAATGACCTCCTGGCGAGTCGGCATCCTGGTAGGCATCTTTGACTTGTGCAAGGGGATGGCGATGGTCTGGGCGGCACAGGCAGCTGGCCTGGACCTCTGGCAGCAGTTGGCCGTAGGTATGGCAGCCGTTATAGGGCACAACTGGCCGGTTTTCCTTCGTTTCCACGGCGGCAGAGGAATCGCTACGACCGTGGGGGTAGTCATCATACTCAGCGGAATAAGCGGCCTTACGCCATTATGCCCAATCGTATTTCTTATTATCCTCGGGTTTGGCACGCTTTTTTTGCACAGCACGCCGCTGCCCGTGCTAATCGGGGTGATAGCCCTGCCTGTAATCAGCTCGTTTTACGATCCACTCCCGGTTACCCTGTGTTTTATAGTTTTATTGCTGATAGTAGTTGTAAAGCGGATGACGGCACAACAGTCGGTTCCTCCTGCCTCGGTTAGCAGGGGACAATTGATATTTAACCGACTCTTCTTTGACCGGGATATAAGCGACCGAAAAGTCTGGATGTACCGGGCGCCTGTTAAAACCGGTACTGATGAGCCGCCTCCCGAAGAACGAGCGAGGGGGGAGGATTGATATCATGAAATGCGCTGCTCATCCTAATGTCGAGACTAACCTTAGATGCGGCAAGTGTGGAAAGCCGATATGCCCCAAGTGCATTGTACAGACACCGGTGGGAGCCAGATGTGCGGAATGCGCACGGTTATATAAACTGCCCACCTACCGCGTATCCACCGCCTATTACCTGAGGGCCATCGGCACGGCGCTGGGTCTGGCCATTGTTGGCGGCATTATCTGGGGAGCCCTTGCCGATTTCGTGCCCTTCTTTTTCATCAGCGTACTGGCGGGTGTCGGGGTGGGTTACGTTATCAGTAGTGTAGTTGGCCTTGCGGTCAACCGCAAGCGGGGCACCGGACTGGCTATTGTCGCCGGTGTTGCCGTGGTCGTAAGCTATCTGGTCAGTATCCTCGTCTGGGGTCTTCCTTTCGGCGTGATTCGTATCATTATCGACATTATCGCCGTGGCAGTCGGCGTTTATATTGCCGTTAACCGGCTGCGCTAGACGGTCACGGAAAAGCTGCGACAAACCGACAGCCTTGTTTAAATATCAGCTATAAAATTGACGGCAGCAGCAAAATAATAATATATTTAATTTATATTTTTATTCCCGAGTTATAATCAAAGGAAATGCTCAAGGCGGATCCGCATTTGTTATACATCCCCTTATAACCTCTCCGGTTTCCGGCTTATAGAAGACCTCATCCAAGAGAGGAATTTTTGCATTTCCCCGGAATTATTTTGTAATCTAACAGGAGGGATTGCTTATGAGAAAAGTAGCCGTAGTTGGCGTTGGCGAAACGAAGTTCAGTGGCCCCCAGTCAAAGACAGGGGTAGAGTTGTTTGCCGAGGCAGCCATGGATGCCCTGAATGGGTCCAACCTGAAACCTAGGGATATTCAGGCGTTGTTTGTCGGTAATGTTCTGGGAGACTTCTCCGAGGCGCAGGGAATGGTGCAGGCCTTTGCCGCGGATAATATCGGCTGCACCGGAATACCGGCAAGCCGTTTTGAGGGAGCCTGCGCTTCTTCCAGCATGGCGACGAGAGACGCCTTCGTCTGGGTGGCCTCCGGTTTTTACGATATAGTGCTGGTCGGTGGCGTGGAGAGAGCGGCCACCATGGGCACACCCCTGGCAACGCGGACATTCTCCATGTTCAGCGATAGCCGCTATGAATACCCGTCGGGGATTACCTTCCCGGCAATATTTGCCATGCTGGCGAACCTTTATGTCACTACTTATAACGTGCCTCTGGAGAGGCTCAAAGAGCAGATGGCTAAGGTCTCGGTACAATCTTACCAGCGCGGCTTTTTTAATAAAAAAGCGCACCTGCGCAAGCAGGTAAGCATGGAAGATGTCCTGAAATCCTACATGGTGTCCACACCAATCCAGCTGCATGACAGCTGCCCGTTTTCTGACGGCGCCGCTGTACTTGTTCTGGCTTCGGAAGAGGTCGCCAGAAAGCTTACCGACAAGCCTGTCTTTATTACCGGTGTTGGGCAATCTTCTTCCGGCCCACTGTCCAGCCAGCAGGATTATTTGCCGAGAATCAGGGCCAGGGAGCTGGCTGCCAAGCAGTCCTATGCTATGTCCGGCCTGAAGCCGGAGGATATAGACTGCTGCGAGCTTCACGACTGCTTTAGTATCGCCAGCCTGATTGCCGCCGAAAGCCTCGGTTTCTGGGAGTATGGCAAGTCAGGCGATGCCTGGATGAACGGCGAGGCGGATATCGGCGGCAAGGTAGCCATAAATCCCTCCGGCGGTTTGAAATCCAAGGGGCATCCGGTAGGCGCCACCGGTGCCGGACAGGTATGCGAGATAGTGAAGCAATTAAGAGGAATAGTGGAGAAGGAGCGCCAAGTTGAAGGTGCCAGAATAGGCATGACGGATACGCTGGGTGGCGATGGCGGCACCCTGGTTAACATTATTCTTGAGCGGGGCTGGTAAAACAGCGCGTGATTGTTACCTAAGGAGACAGAAAATGGAATACAAGCTAACCTTCCAGCAATATAACCAGGCGCTTAAAGAAAACAAGCTTCTGGGTTTGAAATGTCAGGAATGCGGCGCTGTTACCGCGCCGCCGAAGATGGTCTGCCGGAAATGTACCAGCCCGAATCTGGAGATTCTGGAATTAACCGGCCAGGGCGAAGTCAAGACCTTCACCACCGTTAACGTCGCTCCGGAAGGGCGTGAAGAGGAAGTCCCCTATATTATCGTGCTGGTCGGGCTTGATGAAGGCCCCTGGATAATGGGCAACCTGGAGAATATTGACCCGGCTGAGGCATCCATAGAAACAGTAATCGGCAAGAGAGTAAAGATGACCCACAAGGTCTTCACCGGCGACAGGTATTCCGCCGGTGATGGCGCCCGGCCGCTCTTTAGCCTTGCCTGAGGTATGGCGATAAAGGTAGATGATTGATGGCTGAGGAGAAAAAGAAAAGGACGATAAACAGGCTGAAAACCATGTACCCGTTGCGGGCGCTGGTTGACGGCATGTATGAGAAGGCAGTCGAAGCCAGCCAGGCAGGTAAACCAGTCGCCTGGTGCATGGTCAACTGGTGGGGCGGCGACGTTATCCTGAGGACGATGGACGTGGCGGCTATTTACCCGGAAGATTACGGGGCTGTCTGCGCCGCTTTCGGGGCAGCGCCGGATTACCTTTCCCGCTCGGACTCGGACGGTTTCCCCACCCACATGTGCGGCTACGCCCGCAACTGCCTCGGTTACGCTGCGAAGATGCAGGATTTGGGGGAAATACCCCCCAGAGCCCCCATGAAGGGTATGCCGAAGCCAACCTTATTACTCGGCTCAGGCTATTTCTGTGATACCCGGTACAAGTGGTTTCAGGCGCTGGGGCGCTACATGGACGCACCGCTATGGGTGCTGGAAATGCCCCACCCCGGCGTGAAAGAGAGCCGTCAGGATGGCGCCCGCGCCCGTGATATTAATCTGCTGGTGGCAGAACTGAGAAATTTTGTTGCCTTTGTGGAGAAGCTGCTGGGTAAAAAGATGGACTGGGACAGGCTGGGAGAGCTGGTGGACGATGCCATCGAGATGAACCGGGCGTGGCACGAGGTTAACGAACTACGCAAGGCAGAACCCTGCCCCATGCATTCGCGGGATTTCTGGAGCAGCATGCCCGCCTCCCTCTACATGGCGGCTGACCCCAAGGTAACCGCCGGACTGTACCGCAACATGTATGACGAGGTAAAATCCATGGCAGCCAGCCGCACCGGAGCCATCGCCGAGGAAAAATACCGGCTGGCCTTCGCCGAGCTTCCGCCTTGGCACAGCCTGGGGTTTTTCAACCAGCTGGCGGAAAGGGGCTGGAACTTCGTTACCGAGAGCTGGGCGTATCACCCACCCAGACCCATAGATTTGAGCAATATCAGCGACCCGCTGGAGCGCATCGCTAACCTGACATATCAATACTTTTCCGGCTATTTCGAGGATGCCTTCGAAAGCAAGGACTGGTGGGGATATTTTGCCCATCCTTACGTCGAAATGGTCAGGGAATACCAGTGTGACGGGATAGTGCTCCACCCCCTGCTGACCTGCCGCACCGCCACCAACCACCTGATGGTCGTCCAGGACCAGCTTATGAAAAGGCTGAAAGTCCCCTCGCTTATAATCGAAGGGGATATCGTTGACCTCAACCTCTTTGACCCGATGGATGCCCTTAGGAAAGCGGAGACCTTCGAGGAGACCATGAACCATTTCCGTAAGGTGCGAGCAGACGAGGGACTACTGTGGTAACAGAGCAAACCCGTCTATAAGGAGACACTACTAGTGACAGAAGCAGGGCTCAGCAGAGCGAGAGAAATTTATCAAGACCGCAGTCGCCGGGCGAGAGAACTCAGGGCGGAGGGGAAAAAGGTTATAGGCTACCTGGATATTTTCCCCGTCCTGGAAATGCTGACGGCGATGGACCTTTACCCTTACCGCTTGCTGGGAGATATAAACGAGCCGGTGACAAAGGCAGACGCCTGCCTGCCGCCGGTGGTCTGCCCGTTTCTTCGCAGTGTTCTTGACCTGGGTCTGAAAGGAAGATACGACTTCCTGGACGGCGTGGCCATGGCTCACGGCTGTGAAGTCGGCGAGAAGATGGCCCATATATGGCAAATCTACCTGAACCCCACATATGCCTACTATTTGGATACCCCCCACACCACCCACGAGGCTGCCCTGAAGCACCACACGGAATTGCTCAGGGGCTTTCAAAGTTCGCTGGAATCCTTCACTGGAGAGAAACTTTCTGCCGAGCGTCTTGAGAAAGCCATCAAGCTTCACAACAAGCAAAGGGCGCTGGTGCTGGAGCTGTATAACCTGAGAAAACCGGACCCTCCGCTTATCTCCGGTGCGGAGACGCTTCAGGTAATGGTGTCTCTGATGAGCCTGCCGGCGGCGGAAGGAAACGAACTGCTGGAGCAGGTCATCAATGAAGTCAAACAGCGCAAAGACGGGCCGGCGAAGCAACCGGCCAGGCTGCTTGTCTGGGGCAGCGTCATGGATAACGCCGCCTTGGTTGAAATGATTGAAAGTACCGGGGCTAACGTGGTGATGGACGACACTTCCACAGGCAGCCGCGCCTATTTCCCGACGGTGGAGATTACCGCAGACCCGCTGGAAGGGCTGGCCGAGCGCTACCTGGCGGGATTGAACAGCCCCCGCACATTCCGTGAAACGGTACTGGGCGAATCCAACCGCAAGGACTACATGACCGACCTGGAAAACAGGTTCGCTTATCTCAGAGATTACGCCGCGGAATGGAATGTCAACGGGGTAATCCTGCAGGCGCTGCGGTATTGCGATATTCACGGGTATGAAGTACCCGGTATCAAGGACTATCTGGACAGTATCGGCCTACCATGTATATATCTGGAGCATGATTACAGCCGGGCGGTACTGGAGCAATTGAGAACCAGGGTGCAGGCTTTCCTCGAAATTATTGGCTAGAAAAGTATCTCCGGTAAAACATAAAAAGGGGCATACTGATTTGAAGCCAGAAGCTTTGCCATACTTTGCCGGCATCGACCTTGGCTCCACGATGACCAAGGTAGTCATAATTGATGAGGCTGGAAATATCTGTGCCCGCGTGGAAAGCCATACCGGCGCCGAGCACCGCCACCTCGCCAACAGGGTTATGGAGCAGGCCCTGAAACAGGCTGACCTGCTCTTCGATAAGATAACCTATGTGGTTGCCACGGGCTATGGCCGCATAAACGTCCCCTTCGCCGACCGCCAGATGACCGAGTTAACCTGCCATGCCAGGGGTGTAGCCAACCTTTTCCCCTCGGTCAGGACAGCCCTCGATATCGGCGGGCAGGATGCCAAGGGGCTCAAGATTAAAGACGGCAAGCTGGTTGACTTCGTCATGAACGACAAGTGCGCGGCGGGAACGGGCAGGTTTCTGGAGGTCATCGCCGACACGCTTGGTCTCAGGCTGGAGGAACTGGGGGAAATATCCGCAAAGTCAAAGAACAGGGTCAAAATCAGCAACACCTGCACCGTTTTCGCCCAGCAAGAGATTACCTTGCGTCTTTCAGAGGGGGCGCTCTTGGAAGATATTATCGCCGGTCTCCACGAAGCTATCGCCAGCCGCGCTGTCGGTATGCTGCGCCGATTGAAGATAGAAGCCGATGTGGTATTTACCGGCGGCGTCGCCCTGAACGCCGGGGTGGTCAGGGCGGTGAAAGAGAACCTTGGGCTTGAAGTCCTCGTGCCCGAAGACCCCCTCATCAGCGGGGCACTGGGCGCCGCCTTTCTGGGCAGGGAGCTTGTCCGAAAAGCCCTGGCTGAAGGCAAACCCCTCCAGAGAAGCAAGCGCCGCCTCTCGGAAGCCACTTTCTTTAAATAGCGGGGGAAACCAATATGGCTTATTTCATGGGCATCGACATCGGTTCCGGAACCAGCAAGGGCGTCATCACTAAAGATGGCGAGTTCCTGGCTCATCATCTGGTTCCTTCCGGGATAAATTACAGGGAAGCCGCCGAAAAGCTGAGGAAAGGTCTTCTGACGGTATCCGGGCTGTCTCCACAGGATATAACTTTCACTGTTGCCACCGGGCAAGGCTCAGGCAACGTATCCTTCAGCGACGAACAGGCTACGGATACACGCTGCTGCGCCAGGGGGATTAAACACCTCTTTCCCTCCGTGAGAACGGTCATCGATGTCCAGGCACAGTCCAGCCAGGTAATCCGGCTCAACGAGAGCGGGCAGGTGACCAACTTCGCCGTCAGCGAGAGGTGTGCCGCCGGCAGCGGGCGTTTTCTGGAGGTCATCGCCAATGTCCTTCAGATAGAGCTTAAAGACTTCGGGCCGCTTTCCCTGAAGTCGTCAAACCCGGTTACGTTCAGCACCGGCTGTGCCGTTTTCGGCGAATCGGAGGCCGTTTCCCGTGTAGCCGAAGGCATCCCCAAGGAAGATATTCTGGCTGGCGTGCATAAGGCACTGGCGAACAAGATATCCGCTTTAACAGACAGGGTGGGTCTGAAAATGGATTGCGCCATCAGCGGCGGCGGCGGGCTTGATATAGGACTTATTAAAAGTATCGAGGAAGAGCTGGGGGTAAAGCTGCTGGTGCCGGCGCAGCCACGGAGTGTCACCGCTTTCGGCGCCGCTCTCATCGCCGCAGAGCCAAAGCCCGCCTAGCTGGAGGGCTGCCTGCCGGCAAGAGCCTCTTCTATGCAGGCAACAATCTCTTCGCGAGTTGCGGACAGGAAAGCGCCGCTAAAGCCCATCTCTTTCAGTTTCGGTATGTTTTTGGGGGGGAAAATCCCGCCCATCAGGAAGATGGTGCTGTCCTTTATCCCCTGCTGCTCGGCAGCGTTCATTAAATCAGCAGCCAGCGCTATCTCGCCGCCGCAGTAAGTGCTTATGCCGATAACATCGACATCTTCCTGAATAGCGGTGTCGATAATCCGCTCCGGCAGTTCGTTGCCAATCAAAACCACCTCCATGCCGGCGTCTTTGAGCATGCTGGCGACGGTGATCATACCTCTATTGTGCGTCTCCAGAGGAAACTGGGCTAACAGCACCTTTATTTTCTTCTTTGACAGCACCATGGCATCTCAACCTCTAAAATATTTTTTACCTGTAAATGGGCGGTTTCCATGAGCCGAAGGCTTCGGACAATGCCCGTCGCATTTCCCCCTCGGTGACATCCGCCCGGGCACATTCAAGGGTATACTCCATGATATTATCGCCTCGCTTGCAGGCCTCTTTAAGGGCATTGAGACAGTTGCTAGCCTTCTCGTTATCCCTCGTCTGCCTTATTCTGGCCAGCTTGTCCTGCATTTCTCTGGCAATATTATCATCGTATTCATGCACCCAGACTTCGGGCAGCTTGAGGTCTGGCGCTCTGAAGTAGTTACGCCCGACCACTTTAATCTCGCCGTTGTCAATCATCTGCTGCTCTCGCTCGATGTGCTTGATAACCTTGCTGTGCAGCCAGCCGCTGGTAACCACGCTGACAATGCCGCCCCGCCGCTCTATCTCGTCTACTTCGTCAAGAATTCTTTTTTCAACATCATTGGTCAGTGCCTCGACATAGAAAGAGCCGCCCAGGGGGTCCACCACCTGGGTGACCTGCGTCTCAGCTTCAATTATCTGCTGGGTGCGCAGGGACAGTAGGGAAGCCTCTTCCGAAGGCACCGAATAGGCTTCGTCATAGGAATCCACGTGCAGGGACTGGGCACCACCCAGCACCGCCGCCAAAGCATGGTAAGCCGCCCTTATCACGTTATTCATCGGCTCTTCCCTAACAAGGGAAACGCCCGATGTCTGGACATGACACCGCATCCACATCGACCGCTGCTTTTTAGCACCGAACCTGTATTTCATTATCTTGTACCACAGGCGTCTTACCGCCCGAATCCTGGCAACCTCTTCGAAGAAATCGTTAGCCGGAGACCAGAAGAACGCCAGCCTTTCCGCTATCCAGTCGATATCGTGACCCCTGCGAGACATTTCCTTAAGTATATCAATACCGTTGGCGAGGGCTACCGCCATCTCGGTAACGCCGGAAGCTCCCCATTCCCGCAGGTTGTACCCATTCAGGGTAATGTAATTCCAGAGCGGCACGTTTTTCCTGAGAAATTCAATGTTATCGCACTGTATCCTGAAGTCATCTCTGGGGGGTATATATTCCAGAGCGCTGCGGACCAGGCTTTCCATGATAAAGTCATTCTGCACGCTGCCGGGCAGCCTGTCCCAGGAGATGCCGCGACGCTCCGCCATCACCAGATACATCGGAAATACAAGCGCCGTATTCCTGGGGTAGTGGGTAACTATGGAGGCGCTGACCTTGTCTATAGGGATATCCTTACAGATTACCTCCATATCTTCAACACAGTCGATGGGAACGCCCACCGTGGCTACCTGTCCTTTGGCTTCCGGTTCGTCGGAATCGAACATCTGCACCGTTGCTAGGTCAAGCGCCCAGTTCGTGCCGGTGGCGCCATGCTCCAGGAGCATCCTCATCCTCTGGTTGCACTGCTCCGTTGAACCGGCGCCGAAGAGCTGGCGCATGGTGAATGTCCTGCCGCGGTACATATTGGGGTGTATGCCCCGTGTATAGGGTTCCTCTCCCGAAAAACCAAGGTCTTCGGCATAATCAAGCCCGGCATTATTCAGCGGGGTATAGAGCAACTCACGGGGAATTTCAGAACCCAGAATGGTGTGGGGTGTAACTTCCCAGTTATCCCGGTCCTTTTCGCGGACAACCGTGTTTTTCCAGCGGCCGAACTCCCCCTGTATCTTTTTCAATGCCTCCGGATTATAAAGAGGCGTATGCTCTTTTTTTACTAAATTTTCTTCCAGGATTTCCTTAGTGGTCTTCTCTTCTGTCATGTTCCACCCCTTCCGGCATCACCTCGTTGTGTTATGTAAAAACTGATGTGCTGGCAACTCGTATCCCTGGCTGGTATCTATTATCTATCAGTTATCCCTGAGGATATGCCGGGCGATAGTCAGCCTCTGCATTTCCGAGGTGCCCTCATAGATTTCAGTGATTCTGGCATCGCGAAAGTAGCGTTCCAGGGGGTATTCCGTGGTATAGCCATATCCGCCGTGTATCTGAATCGCTTTCGTGGTGACTGAGGCGGCTGCTTCGGAAGCAAACAGCTTGGCCATAGATGCCTCTTTGACAAAGGGAAAGCCTTTATCCTGAAGATTGGCTGCACGGTAGGTCAGCAGTCGGGCGGCATCAATCTGTGTCGCCATGTCAGCCAGCATCCACTGGATTGCCTCGAAGCTGGCAATAGGCTTACCAAACTGCTGGCGCTGCCTGGCATAGGCTACGGATTTATCAAACGCCCCCTGTGCAATACCCACAGCCTGCGCGGCAATGGCAACCCGGCTGGCATCTATACTGTTCATAGCTATTTTGAATCCTTCGCCATCTTTACCCACCCGGTTTTCCTCCGGCACGAAGCAGTCCTTTAAAATCAGCTCGGTTGTCGATGAGCATCTTATACCTAGTTTATGCACCAGCTTGCCCACAGAGAAGCCGGAAGCCCCTCTTTCCACAATAAAGGCGGCGATGCCCTTATGCCGCAATGATTTATCAACAGAAGCAAAAATCACGGATATTTCGGCTTCAGCGCCATTGGTGATAAAGGTTTTGCTTCCATTAAGCAGGTAACCGTTTTGATGAGGGGTGGCGGTGGTCTCGATGTCGGCAGGGTCGCTGCCGACGCCTGGCTCGGTCAGGGCAAATGCGGCCAGTTTTTCCCCGGTAGCCACCGTGGTCAGGAAGGTTTTCTTCTGTTCCTCATTACAGTATACATCCAGAAGATGACCGACCAGCCCCTGGCTGACCAGGAGTATTGTACCCATACCGGCGCAGACACGGCTTATTTCTTCAACGACAATGCCCGATTCAATCGCGCCACCGTCTCCTCCCCCATACTTCTTGGGAAGGCCGACCCCTAGCAGACCAAGCCTGGCCATCTTCTGAAAACTCTCGGCAGGGAATACCGCTTCTTCATCTATCCGGGCAGCAATAGGCTCCAGCTCCCTGTCGGCAAAATCCCGCGCCATTGTCCTGAGCATCTTTTGCTCTTCACTTAACAAAAAGTCCATCTTTACTCCTTGCAAAAACCTCAACTTCTTCAGCAAACACCACTGCTTGCCTATTAATCCGCACAGCCAAAAACCGTCCGGGCTGGTCTAATTAGGTTTCCAGATTTTTACCGCTAAATTGTAGCTGGTGCAGGTCACTGGCCAGGCGTGTGGTAATATCTAAGGCAGCCGAATGGGGAGTTGTTTTCCCTTTCGATAAATCATCGACCAGCTTCTCCAGATAGTCTCCCTTATCAATACCGTTAATGAAGCCATTAAGAACGCTTTCTACAGTTTCCATCAATTCCAGGCGGGCTCTTTCCCTCTGCCGCTTTTTCAGCTCGCCACTGGAGATGAGGAACCCCCTGTGCCGAAAGATTTCTTCGACCAGTTCCCCGATGCCTTCGCCATATATTGCTTCCGTCATTACGATAGGCGAATGCCAACTCCCAGGAAGTGCAGATCTCGCTGCCAGCATGACTTCCAGGTTGGTTTTTATTATGTCGGCTCCTTCTTTATCAGCCTTGTTAACAACGAAAATGTCCGCCGCTTCGAGTATGCCGGCCTTCATCATCTGAATTTCATCTCCGGAATTCGGCGTCAGTACCACAATGGTTGTATCCGCCGCTCTGGAAATATCTATCTCTATCTGTCCGGAGCCTACCGTCTCCACCAGAATAATATCCTTGCCCATAGCGTCCATCACGTGAATGGCACCGAGGGCGGCTTTAGCCAATCCACCTGACCAGCCCCGCGTCGCCAGGCTCCTGATAAAAACGCCTTTATCGGCGCTGCGTTTCTGCATCCTTACTCTGTCCCCCAGTATCGCCCCGCCGGTAAAAGCGCTTGTCGGGTCAATAGCAATAACGCCAACTGTCAGGTTTTTGCTTCTGGCAAAGCCGACCAGGTTATCTGCAAGTGTGCTCTTGCCAACGCCGGGGGAGCCGGTCACGCCGATAATATGCGCCCGTCCGATATGGGGGTAGAGATTGTTTATCTCTTCGAGGGCTTCGGGTGCCTCATTTTCTATCCCGCTAATAAGCCTGGCGGCAGCTAGAACGTCGCCTTTCAATATTTTGCTGGCAAGTTCCATCTTCACTTTACGGCACGAACCTGGTTGTTCCTTTTCCCCTTTATAAAAAGGGCTAATAAAAGTCCGATTAGCCTTGATTAGCCGTGCTATTTTAGCTTAAACGGGAGGTTAAAAGCAAACTAGATGCCGAAAATCAGCCGTATTCATCTTCTACCGCCGATTTTTGCGGTAACCTTCTGTATTATATCTAACATTGTTTCCCCGGCTTTAGCTCTGACCAGGACAGCGGCTTTCTGATCCAGCGGCGTATCGCTGAGATTAATGATGACCAGCCGGGCGCCGGCTTCAAGGGCATACATCGGCATATAAGCAGCCGGGTATACAACCAGTGTCGAGCCAATCACAATAAACAGGTCGCTCTGACATGAGCGCGAGGTTGCCTCTTGCAACACTTCTTGCGGCAGCGATTCACCAAACAAGACGCAATCCGGTTTTAACATTCCGTGGCATTCTTCACAATCCGGAATTTCTTCGCCTTCATCCAGTCTGGCTTTAACCTGCTCAAAGGAGTAGCGCCGGCCGCAACTTAGGCATACCGCCCGCTGCATATTGCCGTGAAGCTCGAAGACCTTTTCATCAGGCACTCCTGCTTTCTGGTGAAGGCTATCCACGTTCTGGGTGATGACACAGTTCAGCTTGCCAAGTTTATGCAGTTCCGCAATAGCGTAGTGTGCCCGGTTTGGTTTTGCTTCGGTGGTCAGGTGCCCTTCTCCCAACAACTGCCACTGCTTTCGCCTGGCCGCGGGGTCGCTGACAAACTTCTGGTAGGTAAAATCATCCGGGTCGAACCTGTCCCAGATGCCGCCCGGGCTGCGAAAATCAGGTATCCCGGATTCAGTGCTTATACCGGCGCCAGTGAAAACGATAGTCCTCCTGGCACTGATAATCAGATCAGCCATCCTTTCGGTAAGTATTACCAAATCCTGACTATCCATTAAAAATATCCTCGCCTTAATTAAATAGTGTTATTTGCTCAAAATGTTTAAGGATTACGCAAGCGGGTCATGGGTCGTTCCTTAATTATAGGTTACAGATTACAGTTCAAGCAAAGGTAATCTTATCGAATTTTTCTGCCCGGAGTCAACTCCGGTTACTGCCCGGAC
>Ga0180432_10005383_pt1 | contig 17051 bp, 15 predicted proteins | sample SS_ome_10_FD_132414 | JGI IMG/M metagenome (GOLD analysis project Ga0180432, IMG submission 132414) | Hypersaline lake sediment archaeal communities from the Salton Sea, California, USA - SS_1_MS_2 metaG | ecosystem: Environmental > Aquatic > Non-marine Saline and Alkaline > Hypersaline >...
CCTCTATCTTGCTCTCTATCTCGCGACGCTCTGGCACCATCTGCCATTTCTGCCAGGACTCAGCGTCTACCCAGGTGCTGATGACCAGCCACCCCAATCTCACAATGTGCTCCGTTTTGGCTGACATAGAATAACGCCTGCCAAAGTCAGCTTACCTATCGATAGTATGGGCAGATTCCCCACCCCCCTGCCTAACGAAGCTAAAGACGGACACTTTCTCTGAAGCAACCAGCAGAGGTTCTATCTTACTGGATATCTTGCGCCGCTCCGGATTAGCTTCCCACGCTTGCCACTGGTCTACTGACATCCAGGTGCTGATAACCAACCAGAGAGACGGATCGCCGAGCAATTTGAGCGTCTCGCCCGAGACGTACCCCGGCTGTCGCATCGCCATCATCCTGAGTTCAAGGAGCAGCTTCAGCAGCTCTACCTCTTCACCCCGCCGGCAATACCTTTCAATAATTACCCTTACCATTCTTTCACCTCCGTTCTTCCATTCTCCAGTCTCACCGATATCCAACTGAAATAAAAAAAACACGCACAATCGCCAACAAACGGCGATTGCAGTGCCCTATGTTCATCTTATAGCTCACCGTCGCCATCGTTGCTCGATAAATACAGTACCAACTATTAAGTTGTCGGATATAGCCGGACATTCACCATACCTCGAGATAGGCATTCATCGTGGCCAGAAACTTATCCAGACCAATGCTGCATTCACCCCAGTCCTCCAGATAAAGATTCATACAAAGTAGGAAATAGTCCAGCGCCTGTGCACATCGGTATCAGGGGCTAGACCTACCTATTTCCTCTATTAATGCGGGTATTACCTCCGCTAGGTCACCCTCGATTCCGTAGTCCGCAATCCGAAATATTTCGGCTTTCGGGTCTTTGTTTATGGCCACTATAATGCCAGAATCCCACATTCCTGACGTATGCTGGATGGCACCGGAGAGGCCACAGGCAATATACAGTTCTGGTTTCACCGTCTTGCCCGTCTGCCCTACCATGTGTCCCTCCGATATCCACCCTGCATCTACCAGTTCTTTGGTGACCGCTATAGCAGCCCCTAGGGACTCCGCCATCTCCTCTAACCTATGCAAGTTCTCCGGCCCCCCTATTCCCCTTCCACAGGCTACCACCACTCCAGCCTCTTCCAGGCTACTACCCCGCCACGCTTTCTTTGCTTCTTTCAATACCCTTACCCTGCTATCTTCTTCCCCTGGGGAAACCACCACAGAGATAACCTCACCCCGCCTCGAAGCATCCCTAAAGAATGCCTGTAACACCCCGGGTCGAACTGTAGCCATCTGTGGCCTGTGTTCCGGGCACACGAAAGTGAACATCATGTTGCCGCTGTAACCATGCTTTGTTTGGAGCAAGAGCCCTGTTTCATGTTGGATATCCAGAGCCACACAGTCCGCAGTAAGCCCGGTGCCTATTCTAGCTGCGATCCTCGGTGCCAGATCCCTCCCTATAGCCGTAGCTCCTATCAAGAGAATATCCGGCTTATGCTTCAGCGCTTCCTCGGTCACCACCTGAGAGTAGACGCTGGTATCATAGTCGGCAAGTATGGTGTCATCCGCCAAAAGCACTTTCTCCGCTCCACCGTATATTAGCTCTTCGGCTAAGCCCGTGACGCCGCAGCCGAGAAGGATCGCCCATACTTCACTATCTAAGGCTCCAGCCAGCTCTCGACCCTTTCCCAGTAGCTCTAGAGAGACCCTGGCTAGCTCCCCATCTGAGTGCTCGGCAAATATCCACACTCCTCCTTGACTCCCTTGACTTTCTGTGCTTTCCTTAATATTGCTCTCTGAACTCATACCTAGCCTCCTAGATCACCTCTCTCTGCCTGAGCCGTTCCACGAGCGTCCTGACTACCTCCCTTGTTGGACCGGTCAGGATCTCGCCCATTCTTTTCTTAGGCTCGGGCAGCCAGGCAGCAACCATTCGGGTAGACGACCCCATAAGACCCACTCTCCTTGTATCGACTCCCAGGTCATCGGCTTTCCAAGTAATAAGCTCCTTTTCCCGACATGCCACCAGGATTTCCTCCACGGAGATTTGTCTCGGGGCGTTGATATGCCTGGTGACCGTTAGTACGGCTGGCAACCTTGCCTCTACCCACTGCACGCTAGATTCCAGAGCCCTTTCAGCCTCTACCCTTCCCTGGTATATCTCCAGCCTCTGCACCGAGGTAACCTGGCATAGCCCCAGATGTTCAGCCAGTTCAGGCCCTACCTGGGCTGTGTTCCCATCAGAACTCTGTTTGCCACAAAGAATCAGGTCGAATGCCCCCAGCTTTCGGATGGCCTGGGCCAGTACATAAGATGTGGCCAGTGTATCGGAGCCAGCGAAGGCCCTGTCGCATAGCAAAAGAGCCTTATCCACCCCCATGGCCAAGGCTTCCCTCAGTGCCCCTTCCGCCTGGGGTGGACCCATAGACAAAGCCATCACTCCACCACCATATTTCTCCTTCAGAAGCAGCGCCTCTTCTAATGCGCACAGGTCTTCCTCATTGATGACCCCGGGCACTTTTTCCCTTTTCAGGATACCCGTTCTCGGGTCAATAGGCACCTCCCCCTTGACGGGAACCTGCTTTATACAGACAATAATATCCATGGATTCCCCCCAGAATTGTCATTCCCTCGGAAGGCTGTGATTACTTCTGACACTATGCCAGAAGATAGCCGGCAACTATCGACCTCCCCACTTCATTGGAGCCTTCCACTAGCTCGAACATCTTTGCCTGCCGGTAGATCCTCTCTATCTTGAAGTCCTTGCTCAGCCCGTAGGAGCCGTGGACCTGCATCCCCATACTGGCTACCTCTGTGGCTACCCGAGATGAAAAGAGCTTCACCATCGCACTCTCCTTGAGCACCTCTTCCCCTTGATCTACAAGCCAGGCAATCCTGTACGTTGACCAGCGCGCCGGCTCTATCCTGAAAGCCATCTCCGCCAAGAGCCACTGGATAGCCTGCATAGAAGCGATAGGCACTCCCCTTCGCGTCCGCTGCTTGGCATACTTGATAGATTCATCGAGGGCAGCCTGGGCCAGGGCCACAGACGCTATACTTAGCCCCAACCTTCCTTCAGCAGCAATCCCCAGCAGGATATGGAAGCCACCACCTACTTCGCCGAGGAGGTTGCTCTTGGGCACCCGCAGGTCTTCAAATCTTGTGTCCACCGTCTCGAGGCCCCCGCCTACAATCAACTCAAAGGGTTTCGAGCTAGTATAACCCTCCACATTCTTGTCTATGATGAAGGCCGTTGTCTTCTCCCCATCCACATTGGCAAAGATAAGAGCAGGGCCTTCCAGGTGACCGAAGGTGTGGAAGCGCTTGATGCCGTTGATTATCCAGGAGTCCCCTGACATGTGGGCTGTGGTGACCAGGGACTTGGGGTCCGAGCCGGTGCTGGGCTCGGTGAAGGCGTAGCTCCCAATCACTTTGCCCTCACACAGCGGGCGGAGATAGCGCTCTTTCTGCTCTTCAGTGCCAAACTGAGCGATAACCCTCCCTACAACATTATTGGACATCGCCGTGACACAGGAGCAAACGGGATAGCTAAGCTGCTCCATGACCAGGATGTAGGTCAGCACACCCGCCTCAGAGCCACCGTGCTTCTTGGGGATCAACAAACCCACAAATCCTGCTTTGACCAGTTTCTCGGTCATATCGGGCGGTATCTTGCATTCCCGGTCAATCTGTGCCGCAATGGGCTCGATTTCCGTCTGGGCAAAGTCCCTGGCTCTCTTCTGGATAAGTTCTTGCTCCATACTCAGCTTGAATTGCACTTTTCCTCCTTTCTGTTCAACCAACTATCGATAGTGGTGAGTTACTTTGTTTTGTCACCCAGCGCCTTGGGAACCTGGGGGAAAGCTTGCCTGCTCCCACTTCATCGTATCCCGCAGTACTCAGGGGCTTTCCTTAACACCGAGGACTTCCCGCCAGGCTATCCCGAAGTCGCTATCTTCCCCTGAATTTGGCCTCCCTCTTTTCCATAAACGCTTTGCCCGCTTCATGGTGGTCTTCCGTCTGGAAGCATATACCCTGCGCATAGGTCTCAAACTCTAGTTGCGACACTAAATCACCTTCTATCCCTTTGTAAATGGCGCGCTTAGCAAAGCCGATAGCAATAGGAGGTCCTTTGGCTATCCTTGTTGCGAGATCTTTCGTTACCACCATGAGTTCATCATTAGGCACAACTTTACTTACCAGGCCTATCCGCTGTGCTTCATCGGCATCAATCTTGTCTCCAATGAAAATCAATTCACAGGCCTTCGCACTGCCAATAAGCTTGGGAAGAAAGAAAGTGCCTCCACAATCAGGTATAAGTCCCCTCAGGACAAAAACCATGGCAAATTGCGCTCTTTCTGAAGCTATCCGTAGGTCACAAGCTAAGGCAATAGAAAGCCCAGCCCCGGCGGCTATTCCATTTATGGCACTAATAACTGGTTTACCCATTCTTCGGACTTGCAGCGGTATATTCACGAAATCTGGCATATCCTGCATTATGCCCTCAGAGGGTTCCTCCGAAGTTGCCAGCCCCTTTGCCAATTCGTCCCCCACATCGGCCCCAGAAGAGAATCCTCTTCCCGCGCCAGTGATAACGAATACCTTTGTGTTCTCATCCTCGCCTATTTCGTTAATAGCGGCCGTTGCCTCCCTCGACATCTCGTCGTTCCAGGCATTCAAGGTTTCCGGACGGTTAAGCGTGAGAATAGCCAGACCGTTCCTTTTTTCAACTATAATAGTCTTCTGCTGCATATATTTACTTCCTTTCTCATCACCTCAAAGTCCCTAAAAGCATTACCCCGACACGGGATGACGGCTTTAGTCGTTTTTGTATTTCTTAGGTTCTTTTATCACTCCTGTGGCACGAGCATAGCGGCATCCCACCGGTCAGACATAAAAACTATCTTCCCCCCCTTTTTACTTGGTATATTCCCACCATGGTAAGACGGGCACATCCCGCCAGTCGGATACAGGGCCTATCTTCCCGTCTCTTACTTCATATATTGCCACCTTGGTAACGCCTCTATGGTCGCCTAGTTTGTAATTGAAATATCTAAAGTAGTCCTGAATAGCCCCCGTTTGTATCTGTAGCGAGGAAGTGGCGGGACCAGTCATACCCCACACAGCTCCGACTACTACCGTTTCACCCGCTACAGGTGGCGCAGGCGCACAAATAGTAACCAGAAGCAGGGCTACCAATGCCATTGCCAGAATGGTAACCACAAGCTGTTTTTGTTTTGCCATTCCTTTTTCCACCTTTATACCCCCGCCCTTGATCATTGAACTGCGTACTAGGTAGTCCCATTGGCTCCCTGGGCAAGTCACAAGAGGCACCACCAATCACCATGAAATAGCGATTCGGGTGCCCTCTGCTCATCTTCCACCTTAGAGTGATTGCAGAAATTAGCCGTGGATCTCTACTACTTAGTGTGTCACTTTATTGTACCACGGCTGTCAACATAATCAGGGAGGGCAGCCCATGCGAGAGCACATTGCATCGTTTTGTTTGCCTTTTGGAGCTTGATATAGGGTTACCCTGTAAGCTTTTTGAACCTTTTTTAGCAAAATTTCTGTGAATTTCTGTTACCGAGATTCCTCTGTTTTCTCTGCCTCTAGATTTCTCTGTTTCTGTCTGGTTCCAGATTTCTGTTGATTCTGTCTGTTCCAGACTTCTGGTTTTTCTGTCTCTCTGTTTTCTGTCGTCAATTTTATCTCCTAGAGAAAATTATGATAGTAGAAGGAAAAATATATCACATCATTTTGGGGCTTTTTTCTTTTTCTCGGGTCACATTCCGGCTTCCTGTTTAGTCTCCGGCGGGGTCCAAGAAAAGCACTTTTTCTCTCCAACTTCAAGCTCGGGTTCCCAATGACTTTGTCACTTTTTGCCTATTTTGGCACCTATGCAGATAAAAGTTAGAGGCAACAGGCCAGCATTATTCAGGTAATACTCCTTTTGAATCGGAATATAAATTGCCTCACCTGCCCCCATGTCTTCTTCCCTTAGTCCGATCTTTATTCCTCCCTTCCCATGAAGGATATAATAAACCTCTTATATATCTTCGTGTTTACGAGACTCGATCGCGACTCCCGGCTGAACTATGATGGGGTGCTGATGCCTCACTTACTGACTTAGACTCTATTTACATACCCGATTCTTGAGTGGCTTCAAACTACACGTTCCGCCATGCTGTTTACCGAGCTCTGCTGGTCATAGGTAGCCGCCAATAATTGTTAACGGCTTCCAGGGGTCTTGACATTACCGGGTCAAGTTCTTTATTATCGTCAAATCTTTCTCAGGGCTGAGCACTAGATAAATATCGGTTAAAACGGGCAATTTCGGGACAAGCTTGGAAATCAAGACTGAAGGCCAAAGGGAGAACCAACAATGAGAGCACTGGTAATAGGCGGGACAGGAGCTACAGGTCCATACATAATAGGCGGACTCTTAAAAAGGGACTACGAGGTGACTCTGCTTCATCGGGGGATACACGAGGCTGACTTGCCTGCTGAGGTGAAGCACATTCACGCTGACCCCCACTGGACAGAAAAATTGCAGGAAGCTTTGGAGGGCAAGAAGTTTGATCTAGTAGTAGCGGATTATGGGAGGCTAAGGCGTATAGCTGAGGTTATCAAGGGTCTAACTTCCCGCCTTATCTCGGTTGGTGGATCAATGCCGATATACAAAGGATGGATGAGAATTTCCGAGCCTAATCCCTGGCACAACATGGAAGAATCCCCTGTGCCTATCAAAGAAGATGACCCTCTGGCAACTGCGCCAGGAGTCGACCACTTTTCCGAACGGGCAAGAGCGGCAGAGCAAGCGGTAATGGAGGGCCATCAACAGGGTTACTACAATGCCACGCATTTCCGCTATCCTGTAGTCTATGGACCTCGTCATCCCGGTCCCCCAGAGTGGTGCATCATCCGGCGGGTAAAACAGGGAAGAAAACAACTCATTGTCCCCGGCGGAGGCATGGCTTTAATATCCCGAGGATTCGCGGAGAACATGGCCCACGGCATACTGCTGGCTGTTGATAACCCCACGGCATCTGCCGGGCAGATATATAATATAAGCGACGAAAGGATACTCACCACTCGGGAGTGGATAAGGCTCGTGGCGCAACTGATGAACCATGAGTTCGAATTTGTAGAAATACCTTTCAACATGCTCCGCACGGACTTCAACCACGCTCCCATCCACGCCTTGATTCCCTACCATCGGGTAGTAGATATTGCCAAGATCAGAGACCAGCTCGGATATCGGGATGCAGTATCTGTGGAGAAGGGAATGGAGATAGCGGTGAATTGGTATTTACAAAATCCTCTACCTCTCGGCGGGGAGGTGGAGAAAGCCCTTGGTGACCCCTTTGACTATGCCGTGGAGGATAAACTTATCCAGATATATAGCACAGCCAAGGAGCAGCTTACACAGCAATTCTGGCAGGCGCCAGAGGCCGAGACTATGTGGAGACACCCCTACGCACATCCCAAGGAAAGCAGCGACATGAGGTGAGTGCGCACAGCCCCACTCAGCAAATCTTGTAGCTCCACTAAATGACCATTGCCACGCTTGCATTGGTGCGTTATTAAACCTGAGTGGCTGCCTATCCCCCACTACTGTCAGCAAGACCCCACCAAAGACCAGGGCTCTTGATTTCATCCCGTTTCGCTACCGCCAGGATTCACACTTGCGACCAAACGACGAACAACCGCGCCCTATACCATCAGACCATTAGTTGAAGACCTCAACAATAAGTGCCTCTGCTTAGATACACTAGTTCAGCGAAGTTTGGGAATGGCTGAGGCTTGATCGTCAAACCGAGGATAGCAGAAAATCTTCGCCAAATCGCTCCCACAGCGCCAAGGCTGGCGTTGTAAGCCCTACTCCGTCTCTTGATACTCGTGAGCACTTTAAGACGCCTTATTTTGTGGCTAGCGGTCGGCGACACAGCTCAGTCGGCAAATCTTGACAAATGCCAGGAGAAATGGTACAAGACAGGTAGCTTCTACAGAATCAGGAGGTATGATCTCATGTCGGAGATGGAAAAGGAATACACTACGTTTTCGGGGATACCCATAAAGGAGCTTTATACACCGGGGGATGTGAAAGATGTTGACTTTGAAAGGGATATCGGGACTCCGGGAGAACCTCCTTTTACCCGGGGAGTCTACCGCAACATGTATCGTGGCAGACATCCTACCATAAGGCGGTTTAGCGGCGTTGAAACTCCTGAGGACACAAATAAGCTTTTCCGCCACGAGTTGGAGCTGGGCTCAACGGGTCTCGCCATTGCCCCTGATGTCCCCACCTCCACAGGGCTTGATTCTGACAATCCTTTGTGTCGAGGCGATGTGGGATTCTGTGGCCCCCCCATAGATTCTATCCAAGACATGGAGATCATGTTTGACGGTATCGAACTAGATAAGGTAACGACATGGACCTATACGGTTCCTTTGACAGCCATGTATTTGGCTGTTGCTGAGAAGAGAGGATACGATTTGAAGCAAATAGGTGGCTCGCTCCCAGCCATGGGCTTTGCTACACCCAAAGGTATTGACCTTCCCTGGAGTATGTCAATCGAGGGTGACAAAAGGGTAGCCCTGGATTTCGCCGAGTGGACCTCGGAGCACGTTCCCAAGTGGCACAATACGAGTGTTAGCGTTTACTTTATTAAGGACAATTGGATGACTTCCATCCAGGAGCTGGGCATAATGCTAGGTGCTGCAATGGCAGCCGCCAATGCCTGGAAAGAGAGGGGAAAGATGCCCCTGGAGACTTTTTTCAGGCGCATATCCTTTGAAATGGCCTGTGGCAATGACTTCTTTGAGGAGATTTGCAAACTGCGAGCCGCCCGCCGTATGTGGACTAAGATTTGCCAAGATAAGTATGGTATCACTGATCCAAAACTTATGCAGTGCCGGGTTCGGGTTCAGAATCATGGTTCTATCTGCGTTCCGGAGGAGCCATTGAATAACTTACTTCGTTGTGGCTTTGGTATGCTCGGTGCAGTTTTGGGTGGGGCGCAATCACTTCACCCCACCGCGTATGATGAGGCACTTAGCATACCCAGTGACATGGGACATCTGCTCTCTATCAGAACATTACAGATAATTTACGAAGAGACCGGTGCTACATCCACTGTGGATCCCCTGGCTGGTTCTTACTTTGTGGAGCGGCTCACCAATGAAATTGAACAGCGCACCTGGGATTACCTCAAGGAAATTGAGGACATGGGGGGCATGATAAAAGCCATCCAATCGGGATTTTTTAGAAATGCCTATATGCAGGCCAATCAAGACGCAGCTCGTAAGTTAGAAACGGGCGAGAGGGTAGTAGTTGGGGTAAACAAGTATCGACTGAAACCAGAAGAAGTGCCTTATAATGTGCCCGTTTACAGGTATCAACCCACATGCGCAGAGAGGCAAATTGAGAGAGTCAAGAAGCTCAGGAAGGAGCGGGATAATGCGAAAGTTGCCGAGGCCCTCCAGGAAATGGAAAAGGTTTGCCGCGGTGATGAAAATATCATGCCCTCGCTCATGAACTCGGTTAAAGTGTATGCTACCTTACAGGAAATATGTGACGTATGGCGTAAGGTATATGGGCTAGATGCCTATGCAAAGATAAGCATTTAGGAGAAGAAGATGGCGACAGAGAAGAAAGCTAAGATCCTAGTAGCAAAGCCTGGTGTAGATGGGCATTGGCGGGGGATGTTTGTCGTGGCTTCGGCATTGCGCGACGCAGGTATGGAGGTCATCTACGGTGGGAATATGCCGCCCGAACAGATCGCTATGACAGCCCTTCAAGAGGACGTGGACGTAGTGGGGCTGAGCATCATGACAGGCAGCCCCGTAATACTAAGCTCAGAGACTATCAAGGAGCTGAAGAAGGTCGGCAAGGAAGATGTATTAGTGATAGTGGGTGGGATTCTCACTGACCACGACATTCCTGACCTTAAAGAGCTGGGTGTAGATGGCATTTTCAGAACAGGAACGCCCATGCCGGAGATAGTGGAATTTGTCCGTAAGCATGTCTCTGGTGGCCAGTAGTTGCAGGATTATTACCATGCCTGTGGCCGAACAACCAGTATTGCATATAATATCTCACAAAATCCCTCACCTCTGCACACAGCATACAAACCCCGGCTGAGGGTGCCAGCAGGCAAACTGTCATAGGCTGCTTGATATCTTTAACCACGGTGGCATAATGCCTGCGTGCACAAAGTTTTAGAGTCATTATCCTTCTTGTTAACCATAGCTGTGACTAGCTACACTGCGGAGAGAGGGCCAGTTTGCGAGGGAGCAAAGTTATATTGAGAATATGCCAGGAATCTGAAGAGTATGTGGAACTATCCCTACTACCCTCCGAAAAGATACAGGACATAATCGCTAAGGCTTCCCCTTTGGGCGAGATTGGGAAGCCCGAGGACATCGCTAGCGCGGTGCTATTTCTGGCCTCATACCGTGCCGGTCACGTAACCAGACAGACCCTTAGTGTCAGCGGCGGCTATGCCATGATATAATAAGGAGGGCAGCTTAAACCAGCCAGACATAGGCTTTGGTTGTTCGATTGCTGTCAGACCGAATATAAAAAATGAAAGGAGATTGAAATGGCAGAGGATAGGACGGAATTTGAAAAGAAGGGGGCTATTGGGATTGCCTGGATTGACAACCAGGCTAAGGGGAATTCTCTGAGCTCAAATGTGATGGGAGATTTGTCAGAGATCCTTAATACCGTGGACAAAGACAAGCAGCTCCTTCTTCTGATACTGACTTCAAGAGGCAAACATTTCTGTGCAGGGATGGATATATCCGGTATAGAAGACACGGAAGCTATGAGGGGAAGGACTGATTTTTTTGCGCGTTTACTCCCCCAGATCGAAAGCCTTCCAGTGCCGGTGCTTGCCGCAGTCAGGGGGAATGCCTTTGGTGGTGGATTCGAGCTTGCGCTAGCATGTGACATGATAATTGCCTCGGAAAAAGCAAAGTTCTGTTTTCCCGAGCCAGCCCTGGGGGCTTGCCCGCCCTTTGGAGCTATGAGGCTGGGGGAGCTGGTTGGAAGAATCAGGGCAAAGGAGATCATGATGACCTGCAGGGCGGTACCTGCAGCGGAGGCAGCAAGCATTGGCCTGGTCAACAAAGTTGTAGCCGATGAAGAACTCATGGATTCAGCCACCAGTCTGGCTGAGGATATAGCCAAGAAAGGCCCTGTTGCCCTTCAGATGATAAAGGTTGCTATGAATCGGCAAATAGGCGGCTCCGACATGGCATATTGGCAGGGCACCGCCCTGAGCGCTCGGGCTTCCCAGGACTTCGAAGAAGGCGTGAAGGCCTTTTTTGCAGGGAAGGCGCCACAATTCAAGGGCCGGTAGTTCTATATAGATAGGCAATCGCTGGTAAAAGAGTACCGTCGGTATGATATTTCTGCGCTGATTAAAGCCTCGGGAGGTGCTTCGTGGTTGCAGTCGTTTTGACTTCACGAAGCACCCCCTGGATTGCTCTTCGGAGATTGAGGCCACGCTAGCTCATGGGCAGTCCCAGCCACACAAGGGCGGTGATATTATGCTGGATCTGACTGGTGCCGGCTAGAATGGTGGCTCCAATAGATGATTCATGTTGTTCGATCAAGCCACCGTCCAGAGGTGCTTGCGTCGAGCCTTTAGTCAATTGTCCTTAGGGCTCCAGGACTTGAGTAGAAGTATCGGTCATACGTTGATGAAGTTCTGCAACCAGCCTCGCCAATTTCTGAGCCCCTAGGGCCATTCCTTCTCCAGAAACTCGCGCACTTCTTTCCTGAGGTGCTCTGCCACGGCCAGAAATACATTAACTCGGGCTGCGTATGCCCCTTACAGAAAGGGTCGCCTTAGCTTACGGATAGAAAAGTTTGATAATGGAGTGTGCAGTCCCGTCTTGTGATCAGTATTCTAAAGATTTGGAGCTTCCCGCGAAATTTACAGGCAAATCCATTGCCCTACAGTCTCCACTGCACGACCGTGGCCAAAATGCTCGGTGAAGAGGCGGAAGTAATAGAGTTCTTCTTTACTGCGAATCATAGGGTACTCCGCCTGTGCCTGAGCGAGTTCGTGGTCTGGGATTTGGTTTTCAAAGTGTGCGGGTAGCACATTGGCGGAGCCTGAGCCTTGAGAGAATTCCTGCTTGCTCCGCCACACTATGGACTCGGGCAAAATATCTTCATACGCTTTGCGGAAAATCCACTTCTCGATTTTCTGGTCTTCCTCAGGCCTTTGTTTATATTGAGGAGGTATCGCTAGGGAGTACTGGAGCAACTCCCCTGATATCAATGGAGCCACAACGCGGATAGAGTTACACTGGTTCATACGGTCCAGCCGCAACGAGGCGTTATTGTGCAGGAAACCAATACATTCCATCTGTTTTGCAAACAACTCATCGCTAGAGAACTGTCTAAGATATGTGTATCCGCAGAACACCTCGTCACCCCCCTCACCAGAGAGCAGAACCTGGATGCCCTGCTCTTTGGCATATCGAGAGATGAGATAGTTAGAAACAGAGCTTCTTACCAGGGAAGGGTCAAAGGACTCCAGATAGTAAATAACCTCTGGCAAAACCTCGAGGACCTGTTCAAGGTTTACGATGAGTTCGTTGTGTTCGCTATCGATGTGCTGGGCTACGATGCGGGCACTGTGTATGTCTTCGCTCTCCCCCACCCCCAAGGCAAAGGTCTTCAGTCTGGCACCCTGCCCAAATTTCTCCTTATATGCCTTACTGGCTAAGTAGTTAATGACGCTGCTGTCCATCCCCCCGCTGAGCAGGCCGCCAGTGGGCACGCTGAAATCCACGCGACTTCTGAAACTTCGTTCGATAATCCCCCGGATGGCACTAGACATTTCATCGATACCGGAGTCCCAGAATTTCGGTGGGCTTTTGGGCAGTTCAGCAAATCTGGTCAACCGGCCGCTGCGGTCCATGCAGTAGCCATTGGGGAACTCGTAAACCTCTCCGGTTACTTGTAATATGCCCTTGAGTTCAGAGGCAAGGTACAAATTGCCGTCTTTCCAGCCATAGAACAGGGTCTTTATGCCGAGCAGATCACGGGCTGCAAGGATATCTTTCCCATCGCTTATAACCAATGAGAAGATGGCATCGGTCAAGTGCTTAAGCATGTCCTTGCCATTTTTTTCATAAAGGGTGAGCAACAAGCGTTCTTCCCTGAAAGGCCCATCGGATATGTTGTGAGCGTGAGCCAAGTCAGCCCAATTGCCTAGCTGGCCGTCATAGCAGATCATGAGGTTGGGGTTGCTGGGGCTGCGGACGGGTATCTTCTTGCTGTCACCACTGACAGCGCTGTCAGCTTGAAGATAGTTCTGTCCCAAAATGATTTGTTTGCCTTCATGTATCGCTGAGGCATAGGAGCCTCTGTGGGCAATTTTCTGCATCATAGCTGCCACTTCATTCCGCTTGGGACTACCAAAGGCAACAGCTAATCCACTCATTAGATAGGCCTTCCTTCAATATGGAAATTAAAGCTCACCTCACAACTTCGAAGATGGCTACCAAGCCATGTCCGCATCCCAGTCCCTGCTGAATTCCCATCTCGAGTTCTCTGAGGCAGTAGCCAAGTTGTGGCTCGACCAGACTCGCCCGGGGATTTCCTATTCTCGTCTTGACTGCCGTTCTCGCTATGCCCTTCATGACACTGAGTGATCTCCTGAGAGGCAGAGGCATCTGTGCTAGTGCTTCCGGCAGTTTGCTTCCCTCGAGCAGTGCCTTGGTACAAGTTACCAAGTAGTTCCAGGAATCAGTTAACTTCTGGTGGTAGGCGTTTACCTCAGCGAAGCCATCTCTCGGGACATAGTGAAGCAATACTTCATCGAGGTCGGTGCACACGTTAGCTTCAAAAAGCGAATTGACCAATCGGCGCAGGGGTTGGCAGTGGGGATTATATTGAGCTGTCTCCATGTGACGCCCCACGAATGAAGAGCGGTCGGCCAGCTTTCTTAACTTGATGATCCCTCCGACCTTCCTTCTTGCCTGCCCATAAATACGCAGAACTTCCTGGCGCCCCATGATCCTCAGCTTGAAAGGGGTCAACTGCTGTTCCTTCTCCTCACCACCTTTGTCTAAGTAAGAGATGACATATTCCATCCACTGATTGTCTTCAAAATCCTTTGTCCACAGCGTTTGCCATTCGTAAGAGTAGCGCCCCAGCCAGTCAATCATAATGATGGCCCCATCCTTGCTCTGCCTGGCGATACGGCTCAGGAGTTCTATGGTCTGTTCGTCAGTATTATGAGATAGCGTTCCATAGTTGGCTAAATAAAGGTCGCAAGGCTCTTCGCTGGAGAAATCGTAGTCATTGAAATCCGACTGGATGAAGGTCATGTTTTGCCTGTTGCCGTAGATGGTATTCGCTTGCTTTAGCAGACCCTCGTTTACATCAATTCCCCTATAAGACTCGAGCATGTTGGGCCCTATAACCCTCGCATTGTGCTCTGAAATCAGGGACTTGTTGTCATGGATACTGGTGATTAGCTCGAAGCCATCCCCGCTGCCACATCCGATGTCCAGTATGCGAAGCCTTTCGTTGTGTTCCTTCTTTCGGGCTACCAGCCGCTGCAAGTAAGGCCTGAGATAGATCCCAAGTTCCTCATCCTCCCAGAATCGGCGCACATTATCATACTTACCCAGAAGCCCACCTGGTTTCTGGTACTGACCGGAGCTGAGCGCCTCGTTGTAGGCATCTATTTCAGCCATGACTATCCTTCAGTTGCCCTCGTCGGAGTTTAAGGATTCTACCACTCTCACTGCGTCAAAGCCGTCTGCGCCGTAGCCATCAGCTCCGATGCTCTGGGCAAATTCCTCCGAGACAGCAGCTCCGCCGATGATAACTTTCACCTCGTCCCTAAGCCCATTTTCTGTGAGCGCCTCAATGACGCCTTTCATGTTCGTCATGGTACTGGTAAGCAGGGCAGACAAGCCCACAATTTGAGGCTTCTCTTCTCTCACTGCGGCCACGATATCCTGAGGGGCGACATCGTTCCCCAAATCCTTGACGGTATAACCGGCACCTCGAAGCAAGATGGAGACGATATTCTTGCCGATGTCGTGAAGGTCTCCTTTCACCGTGGCAATGACTACCTTACCTTTAGCCTTAATGCCACTTTGGGCGAGGTAGGGCTCCAGTATCTCCATAGCTGCCCCTACCGCTTCAGCCGAGGCCAGCATATCTGGGATGTAGTACTCTTTAGCCTCGAACTTTTGCCCCACGATGTCCATACCCGCAGTGAGTCCCTTTGTAATTATGTCCTTGGGGCCAACACCCTGGGCAAGGGCCTGCTCAGTAAGTTCACTCACCCCAGGCTGCCCCACCATCCCTTCTTCCAAGCCCTCATCGTCCTGGTTTACTCTTCCCTGGATGACATTTTCCTTAATGAGTCTCAATATGTCTTCTGACACAATCTACCTCCGAATGATTAGTTTCTCAATCTCGTTAACAGACCAGGCACTTCTTGAAATACCTTATCCACAACTTCGCTGGCAATATAAGGTGGCGGCATTGAGAGAATTTCCTCCATCCTATCTCGCGCCCGAAGGAGAGTCTCGTCCACCATATCTTCGCCCTCAAAGGGATATGGGGGTGTAATCGCCCCGGAACGAAGGGCACTCCGCACAAAGCGAACGTAGAGCTTATTTGAGCTGTCCATGACCTTCCGTATTTGCTGCAGAGATTCCGAAATCTCATCGGCGGTAACCGTTGGCTGTCTGACAAATCTCTTTACCATCGCTATGTGGACATCATCCAGAACCGCCTGAACCGGGCAAAAAGTGTTGGTTCGCTCCAGAAGACCAAATGCATAATGAAGATACTGAGGGCCAGCAAGGGTGACCAGAATGTGCGAAAACAGCCTCTCAACCGATGCCTGTATCCCGGGCACTTTTACATCGGAGACGCCACCGGTGGAGTAACAGGGTAAACCGTAATAGCGTGCCATCTGGACACAGTCAATGTTGTACTGGCTGAACTCAGGAGATCCGTAGGAATCATAGAGATTGACCATGTCGGCTCTGACTGGCACACTGCCATAAAGTACTGGGGCACCTTTGCTCACCAATTGAATTAGCGCTATGCCCACGATGATTTCAGCGTTGATTTGAGCTACCATCCCTTCTTCTCTGAAAGGGGCGGTGGAACCACCCTGAGGGGAACTCGAGATGACCAGGGGAAGACCCCGCTTTGCTATCTCCATGGCCTTCTGTGTGGTGTCATCAACGATCTGCAGGGGGCTTTTTGCCATGCATGTGATGAAAGAGATAATGGGGTTCTCTCTCAACTTGTCTTCGCCGCCAGCTATAACCTGTGCCATCCTGATTACATTGCCCAGTTGGCTGAGCTCCGTGAGTCCAGACATCACGTGCTTGGTGGTGTTGTTCAGTGAAGCGAAGAACTTGTTGACATCTTTGTTATCATCGATAATCTCTTCGTCCTGAATATTAACAGTACGTAGAAAGCTGTCCCAGGAGTCCAAATGTTCGCAGAGTCGCGCTGCCCTGGCTAGCCTGTCCAAGCTGCCCTTCTCCACTCTGAACATGGGGAGCTTGACCTCGATACTTTGGTCACGCTTACTGACAAAATTTTCTGCATCCACGTCCAGCCAGTTGTTAGCTTCGGACCCCGAGGCGAAGCGGACTCTTGGCTCGCGCCCATCAAGGATGATACAGTTATTCTCATCCCGCGCTCCCAGCTTGACCACCTTTGGCGCTGCCTGTAATGCATCAGATATCGTCTTCTCGGGTATCTTGAGCAGCCAGCAGGCGGCATTTCCCTGCTGGGTGGATAGGACCTCAGCGCCGTGATCGCCGAAGATCTCAGCGGCATTGCGGTTAAAACACAGAATACCGGGATCTGTCAATACAGCCAGGGAGGCCTGGTGTATACGTTCTACCTGCTCCAGTTTGAGCCTCTCGTAGGGTTCTACCAGTATCCCTTGCCGTGCCATAGTATTTCTCCTAATCTACTAGAATACCTTTCCTGTGGTCTCGGATATATTTTTTGCATAA
>Ga0180432_10005384_pt1 | contig 17049 bp, 9 predicted proteins | sample SS_ome_10_FD_132414 | JGI IMG/M metagenome (GOLD analysis project Ga0180432, IMG submission 132414) | Hypersaline lake sediment archaeal communities from the Salton Sea, California, USA - SS_1_MS_2 metaG | ecosystem: Environmental > Aquatic > Non-marine Saline and Alkaline > Hypersaline >...
GGCGCGGCTCGCTGACGGTGAAGCTGGCCACGATGTACGCCGTCAGGTACCCCGGCGCGCCTTCCTCCTGGTCGACGCCGTCGGGGAAGAACACATAGCTGTAGTCGATGTTGCTGAATCGCAGCGCGTCATCCAGTGCACCTTCCTCCGGCGCCCAGGGCTGCTGCACGAAGGTGATATTGCGGTAGTAATCGGTCACCGTGAAGTTCTCGCCGCTCTCGTCGATCCGGTAGTCCCAGCGGTTGCCGTCCACCGTCCAGACCGCGGCGAAGGTCTCCTCGCCGACCGGGAAGCGCGGCGTGACGCCCCCGCCCCCGACACTCTCCGGCTGGCCGCCCGCGCCCCAGTGGCCACCGCCCATGCCCTCCTCGGCGCCGCTCTCGATCCAACCGTCGCTGTAGGCCTGCAGGTAGATGCTCTCGAACTCCTCCTGCTCGGCGGGATCAAGCTCGGCCCAGCCGCGGATCGCCACGGGAAAGCCGCTGACCACCTGGCTGGCGGCCGTGGCGGCCACCGAATAGAACGCATGGGTGGCGCGCCGGACGACGGCCGGCTCGTCGGGCGTGATCTCGGCGAACAGGTTGAGCACGCCGGGCCCGCTGGGCAGCTTGTCCATGCTCAGCGTGATCTCCCCGACGATCACGCCCGCGGTGCGCTGATCGACACCGCTGAAACTGGCCAGCACGCCTTGACTGACGTACAGCGAGCCGTGGGGCAGCACCGCGGGCATCTCGCGCATGGTGATGTAGGTCGCGTCGTAGAGCTCCTGCAGCGGATCACTGCCAGCGGGCGGCGCGGCAGCTGCCGCCGGCGTCAGCAGCGCGGCACCAGCCAGCAACAGGCGAAGCAAACGGCTAGTCTTCACGTGAGCCTCCTCAGATGCATCCAGGCAATACTAAGGTGTTATAGCGCATGGCCCGGTTTTGGCTTACCCGGGGGCGAAAACACGAAAGCCGGGCTTGGTGAGAAACCCGGCTCTGCGTGAATTGCATGCTTACCGCGCCGCTGGACTCCGGCTGACTCCGTGCGGCCCGCAAACACGCAGGTGATTGGCGGGCACGGCGCTCTCCAACAGGCACCGCACCCCGCTGCATGTCCGCCGCGTATATTGTGCCGCAGCTTCGCCGCCGGGCAAAGGCACACTTGAGGCCCAATGTGGGGTAGCCACTTGCCCCGCGGCCCGGCACGGCGCGGCGCAGCTGCTATCATAGGCCCCACAGCTGCGGATTCCCGCGGACTTCTCCAGCAAGGTGGCAGGTATGGGTGCGCTCGATAGCTATGGCATGATTCCCTTCACGGAAGAACACCGCATGCTGCGCGAGATGCTGCGCAAATTCTGCGACGAGAAACTCGCACCGCGCGCGATGGAGCTCGACGAGAAGAAGCTGTTTCCGCACGAAGCCGTCAAGGAGATGGGGGAGCTCGACCTGCTGGGCATCTACTTCCCCGAGGAGTACGGCGGCGCCGGCATGGACTTCATGAGCTTCATCATCGCGATGGACGAGATCAACCGCGTCTGCGGCAACACCGGCATCACCTACACCGCGCACACCAGCCTCTGCATGGCGCCGATCCACGATCTCGGCACGGAGGAGCAGAAGAAGAAGTTCCTGCCGCCGCTGTGCAGCGGGGAGCATATCGGCTGCTTCGGCCTCAGCGAGCCCGAGGCGGGCAGCGACGCCGGCAATTGCCGCACCACTGCGATCCGCGAGGGTGACCACTACGTGGTCAATGGCGCCAAGCAGTGGATCACCAACGGCCGCGAGGCCCGGACGATGGTCGCCACCGTCAAGACCGATCCCTCGGCACGCCGCAGCCACGGCATCAGCGCGCTGATCATCGACATGCAGAGCGAGGGCGTCAGCGTGCCCAAGGTCGAGGACAAGCTGGGCCTGCGCGGCTCCAGCACGTCGCAGATCTTCCTCGACAACGTCCGCGTGCCGGTTGAGAACCTGCTCGGCGAGGAGAACACCGGTTTCGGCGCCTTCATGCAGACACTGGAGGGCGGGCGGATCGGTATCGGCGCGATGGCGCTGGGTCTGGCCCAGGGCGCCTACGAGCGCGCCGTGGCCTACGTCAGGGAGCGCAAGACCTTTGACAAGCTGCTGGCCCAGCACGAGCCGATCCAGCACTTCATCGCCAACATGGCCACCGAGCTGGAGGCGGCGCGGCTGATGGTCTACCGCGCGGCGTGGATGAAGGACCAGGGGATGCACATCACCAAGGAGGCCGCGATGGCCAAGCTGTATGCCAGCGAGGTGGCGATGCGCATCACGGAGCTGGCAGTCCAGCTGCACGGCGGCTATGGCTACACCCGGGAGTACGAGGTGGAGCGGATGTGGCGCGACGCCAAGCTGTGCACCATCGGCGAGGGCACCAGCGAGATCCAGCGGATGGTGATCGCCCGCCAGGTGCTGGGCCGCGCGGTTAGAGGCAAGGTAGACTAGCCGTCCAGAAAGCCGAATCACCTGCGGGTTATCAGGAACCAGGCGCGCCCCTCTATGCAATCCTCCAGGAGCAGGATCACCGGTGCACCGGTGGAGTCCAGCGCGAGAGCGTCGGGCGGAGTCTCCCGGTAATAGCTGAGGTGGTCTGCCGGGTACACGGTTTCCATTTGCCAGGTATCACCGTTAAGGCTCCCGTACTGCAGGTCCCAGTAGTCGACCAGCGGACCGTAACAGAGCTGCGCAGGCGCAGTGCCGGCGCAGGCCAGATCGAGGTACTGCACAGCGTACGTTTCAGGGCGAGTCGTGCTCTCCCACTCCTGGCTCCGGCGAAGGATTGTCACCAGCGATCCATAACCGCAGGCCAGAATGGGCCTGTCCGTCTCATCCAGCACCAGCGACACATGCCGATATCCTCCTTCCTCAGGCAGCACGGCCTCGACAACCCAGCCCGGGCCGTCGTTTACGGCATAGCGAAGCTCGAGTGGGTGGCCACCGCTGTACACAAGCCGCGGATTGCCAGCGACATCAAGTGCCAGGCTGATGTCGCTGCGGTGCTTCTCGATCGCGTCGTCGTCCACCAGCTCGGCGCGCCAGTCCGACCCGTCGTGCCACCAGAAACGTACCGCCGAGTCGCCGGTATCCACCAAGGCAATCCGCGGCCGGCCACCCGAATCGAGGGACAAGTCCACGGCGGGCAGGTAGTCCAGCGCGGTGGGCTCCGGCGCGCCCTGGCTTGTGGTGTGCGAGTAGGCTACCCCGGCGATCCGCTCGTCAAGCCACTCGCCTTGCTCGCGGCAGGCATAGCGGATCTCGTACTGCGTCTCTGCCAGGATCACGTAGCACAGCTGTGGCCTGTCATCGGTGTCCAGGCGCAGCGACTGGCCGAGGGCGTAGTGGTCGCTGATCGCTTCGTGAACCAGGCCCGCATCGCCGCAGAACGCCACCCCGCTGGCGTGCTCGGGTTCGGCCGTTGACCACGCCACCCATGACCGGTCCTGTGAGTCCAGCGCCAGTGACTGGTAGTACTTGCCTGATTCGCTGCCTGCCAGCGGGGAATACTCCCAGGGATCGGCGCCGATCCGCACCCAGTCGACGACGTCGGTGCGGTGGACGTCTTGAGCATCGTTGATCGAGACAACCGCCAGATAGCACACGCCCGTGTCGGACGCGTATGAGGCAAAGCTGTCGATCGCCACATCGCCATCGGGGGGAACCGCGAACCAGTCCCAGCTGTCACGCTTGTAGTTGGCCAGCCCGGCGTAGGGCACGCCGCTGCGGGACCTGACTGTGAACCGGGCTGCACCCGCGAAATCGCTGACGTCGAAGCTGTAGATTGCGAATGCCGGCTCGGTTGGGTCTTCATCCAGTCCCGTGGACCACGCTGGCGGGTCGAGCCACAGGCTTGCCCCGGAAATGCTGGCATGGCGTGTGGGCAGTGCGGCGTTGTAGGCCGCGCCGTAGCGGAAGCAGCCACCGGTTGCCGCCGCCGTCTCCCGCGCCAGCTCCGTCGGCGACGCCAGCCCGAAATCAGCGGCAGGCAGTGGCCGCTCCAGGGACGGATCAAGCTGGTCATCGCGCAGGCGCGGCTCAACGCTGTTCGCCTCGCAGCCCAGCGCGCAGAGCGCCGTGATGGCGCAAGCCACCGCCACTAAAGCAATGGGAGAGGGTCTCTCTCGCCGTGCACCGTTACGCATCACAACCTCCACGGCTGCACAGCCAACCGATAACGCCCCTACAGCGTCGTCGCTGATATTGTACCATCGTAATGCCCTCGCGGTCGGATCGAAACACAGCACCGTGATCGCCCGCCAGGTGCCGGGCCGCGCGGTCAAGGGCAAAACGGACTGACGTGTAGCGCTTGCACTGGAGCTGTACAAGCCCCGGTGGCTGCACGGCTGGGATCTCCAGGCAGGGACGCTGGCAGTACGGTGCAGTCCGCCTTGTGCCTGGCAGGCTCGATTCCTCTACCGCCGGATCGATTTCCTGCCGGCAGTTGATCCATCCCGCCAGCCGATCAGAAGGCCGGCTGCATCAGCAGCCCCCCTCAGAATGTCTGATACTCGTTTACCACCGTGATCTCACCCGTTTCTCCGTCGATCCTCAACACCACCCAGTCGTTGCTGTACTCGCCGTCGGGGGGCTTGGGATCGCTGGTCGGGATGATCGTGTGCTCCAGGCTGCCGCCTTTGCTGACCTTCACCAAAGTGGTCTTGCGCGTGGTGTGCCAGACATCTTCCTTAAGCGCGTAGCCACCGGGCTCCAGATGCGCGATAGTGATCGTGTAGTGCCCGTTGCCGGGCCACACCACATCGCCAGCGCCATAGACGCTCGAATCCTCGAACAGCGCGTACGGAACGCTGCCAATGCTGCCCGGGTTCTGTTTGCTGACGTAGTGATACGCGCCATCCATCCACGGACAGGAAAGCACGATGCCGCAATCCGCACCATTGCCCCACTCCACCTCGATCGTCACCTGGCCGGGAGGCGGTGCTTCCGCTCCGATGAGCACGAAGGGGTGCTCGCTGTACGTCGTCGGCATCTCGTAGTATTCGTAGAGGCAGACATCCTCAGCCCAGGCTTTGAACAGCAGGTTATTCACTCCGGACCCGATGTTCACTCCGCTCAGTGCGAAACTGGCAGTGAGATCACCAGTCTGTGTCAGGATTGCCTCGTACCTGTCCGCGCCGTTCAGCATTTCCAGCCTGTCGGCTGGCGTATCCCCACATGTCAAGGTACCGGAAAGCGCAAGCGGAGCTTGCGGAACCTGCTGTCCGGAACTCAGTCCGTCGATACCGATCTCCACGAGGCCGAAGGGAGCCTCAAGATCGTAGCCATTGTTCACCGGGAAACCTTCGTCCAACTCCAGATCGTCGGGATGCATGCGCACCGGCAGCAGCCGGTGGTTCTCATCCGCGTCATAGCCGAACGGCGCGAACCCAATCGTGTTCGGCCCCGGCAGCAGTGTCAGCGCTGCCGCGAAATAGCCCTCGGCGTCCGGCATGACCAGCTTGCTCTGGTTTGGCAGTTGATCAAACGCGGTATTGGCGTGAAACCGCGTCTCAGGTATGGCTGAGATTCCCAGGCTATCGACCAGGACTTCGCCACTCAGCGCCTGGCCGCGGATAACCACATCCCGAACATCCAGCGCCGATCCGTCCGCTGGTTCGCTGATCCGAATCGTTACCTGGTTGCTGCCGCCGAATGGCGGATCATCCAGGGCATCCTCGAGGATCGATGCGAAGTGTTCCCTGAAGCGCAGCGATGCTTCCCCCTCCAGTATGAAGTCGGCGAACACGATTTCGGTCTCGTCATACACCACGCCGCTGGCATATGGCGCGAATTTGCCCAGATCCCAGTTAACCGGCTCGTCGCAGTAGTAGCCAACCTCTGACAGCCTGCCGGGCTTGTTGGGATCGTAGACACCCAGAATCACTGCGTTCGGGAACTGGCTGTACGTACTCATGCGACAGACCAGCATTGAATGGCCGCAGGTTACCGCCTCATCCTGCGCCGTCATCGTGATTGGCCCGCCGCTGTTGAGCAGCGCGGTGCGGATCATCGCGAAGCGGTATGGTGCCGGCAGCTGGAAGCGGGTGTGCGCCAGCGGGCGGTACAGCGAATTGTACTGGGTGTGGATCGAGGTGTGGGCGCGCGTCGCAATCACGTCCTGTACGATCTCAGGGCCTGGCTCCAGGAGCTGCCGGAAGCTGAGATACAAAAAGCCGTGATTCCAGTAGTGCTTCAGGCGGTAGTACCACATGCTGAACGCCGTCATCCCCATGCACTCGCCCTTCGGATAGACCATGCTGCCCTTGTTGACAATGAAGAAGCCGTCCTTGCGCGGGCGGAACCCCGTGTCCCACTGGCCGATATCGGCAGTGGAGGCAAAATGCAGGCGGCCCAGTATCAGGGCCTTTCGCGAGGCGTGCATCGTCCGGTAGACAGCCATGCCCGTTTCGTAGTTGATCTCCTGATAAGCGATCGGCAGCAGAATGCCGTCTTCTCCGATGTCATACAGCACGGGCACAACCGGCTGATCGGCGGGGAACGGCAGGCGGATTTCCAGCGGCATCGGCAGGACGTCGACATCGCCGCAGTCAATCACGATGATCGGTGGCTGGAACACTCCGTCGACGGGGGCGATCGAGCCGTCGTTGTAGCCCAGCCCGACCTCCATGTTCTCGCCGATCACACCCGAGGGGAAGTAGAACTCCATTCCCTCCAGCGGCGAGCCTGCCGGACCATGCAGCAGCGAGCCGCCGTCGGGAACCACCTCGCTTGTAAGGATTGTGTCCGTCCCCAGGCTGACCTGCGCCGGTTCGCCAGGAGCAAGCACCTCATCGCTGGGATCGCCGGCCGAGCCCTGCGCGTCGACCGCCTCGACCCGGTAGTATTCATGCTCGCGTGCGGCCAGTTCAAAGCTGCAGGCCAGCGAGCCCGCGGTAAAGGCGGCGGGGCGCTGGCTGTACCCGATTTCCGTCCAGGGGCCATCCGCTTCGTCCGATCCATAGACGTTGTAGCCGGCCACAAAGGCGCCGAAGTTCTGGCCGATCGGCGTGATGTCCGCGACCGTAATCATGCCGTCATGGTTGCCATCGGCGCACTGTGCCTGGGGCCAGGCAGGATCGCCCTGCTCCGCATCGAAGTGCACCCCCACCGGCGTCAGATCACTGACCCCCACCAGACCGTCGAGGTTGTAGTCGCCGGTGTTCAAGTAGCTCCAGCTCAGCTCCCAGCCATCGGCGGACTCGACCAGCGCCAGGTCGGTGACACGATTGTGCTCACCCGACGGCGGAATCGAGGCGCCCTTCTCCGCCGCTTCCCTGATCACGCGGACAAGCTCGGCCTGGAGCTCGGCGAACAGCGCCGGGTCGACTTCCGCCGGCACCGGTGCGGTCTCCACCTGCGCGATGGCTTCAGCCAGCGATTCGGCACGCATCCCGGGCGTTGCATCATCCTGCCCAAGACTCTCTATCAGCGGCGCAGCAGCCATCGGCTCAGCCGTCATGTCCACCGCACCACTCCTGCCACCTCCGCAACCAGTAGCACCAGCAATCACGAGCATTAACACGGCTGCGCGGGTTAACGTCATCAGCCCAGCGTAAGCGCGCATCGCGCCCACCTCCCCGCGAGTTCCACCTGCTGAAATGATAGCGCATTATCTATGTTTCGCCGGCGAGGTGGCGATGCGCATCACCGAACTGGCGGTGCAGCTGCACGACGGCTACGGCTATACGCGGGAGTACGAGGTGGAGCGGATGTGGCGCGACGCCAAGCTGTGCACGATCGGCGAGGGCACCAGCGAGATTCAGCGCATGGTCATCGCCCGCCAGGTGCTGGGCCGCGCGGTCCGGGGCAAGACGGACTAGGCAGTCGGCCCCGCGAACTGAGCCGCTAAGCTGTTGTCCCGCACCAGCCCCGCTTTACGTGAAGAAGAGAACCTACTGCAGAGTCGGCGTCACCGAGAAGTACTCCGAGATCTGCGGCCCAGTTCCGTCGATCACCCAGTCCTCACTGGTTCCCAACGGATAAGTCAGCGTTCCTGTGAACACCTCTGTGTACTCATGGGGTTGGCCTTCGTTGACGGTAACCGTCAGCGTGAAGTCCATCGGCAACTCAACCGTACCGGGTGAGCTCGGGTAGTAGGAGATGTACGCGGCCCACTGGTAGTACACGCGGAAGCGGTACTCTGAACCATACTCAACACCGTCATCATCACGAATGAAGTACTTCGGGTGATAATTGGGATACGTGCCGGCCTGGCCGACAAAGCCCTTCAGGTCGTTGCTCCCCCCCGGCCCATAGGTACGTCCGCCTGGCTCGTACACCATCAGATCGAAGTTGTGATCGCTCTTACCATCAGGCTCGTTAAGCGTATCCGGGTTGTAGATCATGTATTCGTCGACAAACGGCCAGGTCAGCTCCGCCCAGATAACGTAGCGCTCGAAGTTGGCATCCAATGTGAAGAGCACATCCTTCATGTTGCTGGGCACTTCGATCAGCTGGCCTTCACTGTTCTCGCTGAGCAGCCTGAACAGCAAGTAGTTGTCGCCGAAGCACAGCGGGATGCTGATCTCGAATCCCCCGCTACCGTCCAGGTCCACACTGTGCTCATCCTCGTAGTTGACCAGTACCGCCAGCCTGTCCAGCGGCGCGCCGCCTTCGCTGTAGGTTCCTTTCAACAGAACGCTGCGGTCCTGCACCGTATCGCCGCTGGTGTGCGAGGTGATCGTGAGCGTGGCTGGCGCGACCGTACGGATGATGGTGAACGGCTCGTTTTGGTAGTTGTTTTCCACAATCACGGTTTTGCCTGTGTCAAGCTGCGCCGACGTCTGGAACTTGATCTCATTCTCACCGGGGTCCAACGGTACGCCCAGAGTGAAGCTGTTGTCCGGTTCAATTGTTACCAGGCGACCGGGCAGGGGAATCCTAGTCTCGGAGAAGCTAAAAGCCAGCAGGCGTGTCACATCATACGCTCCCTCATCAAGCTGGCCCTCAAGGAAGACCTTCTCGTCCGTTACCTCCTCCTCGTCGAAGTAGTTAATGATCGTGATCTCAATCGGGTTGATCATGCACTCTAGCTTGATTCCATGGTAAAGGCGCTTGTACACATCTTCATCCTCGCGGATGTCAAGCACCCACGGTATCGGCACCCTCTGGCTGTCCTCAGCTTTCCCCCAGCACTTGAAGTCGAGGTTGTTTGTGCCGACACCCAATTGGATTTCCTGCGAGAACACACCGGTTTCATCCAGCACCAGGTTGTACATCTGGTGTCCCATGCTCTCGTTGATGATGATCAGCTTGTCAACCAGCAAGTCGCCGCTTTCGACCACGCCGGCGAGAGTTGCCTTGTCGTGGTTCACTACCTCACCCTCGTAGTGTGAATCGATATTGATCACCGCTCTGCCGTAGCCGTAGTCGAAGTTGTGCTCAGCGTCAGTGAGGATGTTCTCGAAGGACTCAGTCATGGCAAGGGAGTCAGGACCTGCAACATACCATGGGGTCGCACGGTAGGAGTAGCACCACCTCTCTTCGCCAGGACTGTCAGGCAGATAGAAGAAGTAGTGGCTGTCATCGAAGCCGTATATCAGGCAATGCTGCCCGTACACATCCTCCCCAAGGAGAGTAATCTGTGTCCAGACGGGATGTCGCGTGTTCAGTATCGCACAACGAGCGATCGCACAATTGGCAGTGGGACCAGCATCATGCTCTGCGGCGCAGTTGGCCTCGTACTTGTCCCATTGCTGCACCACTGATATCGTGGCCCGCGAAGCGATTATCTCTTCAACTGTCTTAGGCACGAATCCGTTATCACCGCCCGCGGGCGGTTCCTGGCTGTACTCGGAGAACCGACCGTAAAACCGGCCGTCATTGCGATGGTGAGTCCAGTACCAAAGAGCAAAGGCGCACATGCCCTTTGCCGTTGTGCTGCTGGCATTCTCACTGAAAGAGAATCCATCCCGCTCCGGCCTGAACGATGTCACGTGCGGTACGACTACATTTGCGCTCTCGAAGCGCTCGTAGATAGCGCCAATTAACGCGCCCAGAAAAGCATCGTCCACGGGCGAGACATCAGATGTAGCGTGTGCATCGCGTGAGGTCGGATGCATGGTCATCAGCGTCATCGTGTCCGCTTCGTAGTCCACGTCCACCAGCTGCATCAGTCCCAGGCTGCCATCCTCGTAGACGCAGAACGGCACGGGCACGGTCTCCTCATCGCCGTCGAACGGCATCACGATCTCCACCGGCTCCTCAAACGAGGTCAGGTCGCCCGCCGTAAGTGACAGCAGCGGGCCGTGGAACTCGCCCTCGACCGGCGTGATCGAGCCGTCGTTGTAGCCCAGCGTGACCAGCGTGTCCTCCGGCAGGGCGCCCTCCGGGAAGTGCACCTCCACCCCTTCCAGCGGCGAGCCGGCCAGGCCGTGCAACTCACCGCCAGCGGCACCGATGGTGGCGCTGGCATCCTCGAAGTAGTCGCCAAAGGTCACCTGCGCGCCGTTGGCGCAGATCGCGCTGGCCGTGCTGCCCTGGCCCTCTACGCCGTCACCGTCGTAGGGCACCACGCGGTAAACATCGTGGCCCCCCGCACCGAGGTCGTAGCTGACCAGAAACCAGCCATCCTCCGGCGGCGCCGGCCGGTCCAGCGCATCGACCAGCGTCCAGGGCCCGGTGACCGAGCTGCCTCCGTAGATGTTGAAGCCGGCGATGAACGCATCGTAGTTCTGCCCGATCGGCGTGATGTCCGCCACCGTCACCATGCCATCCTCGTTGCCGTCCGCCATCCGGCCGTCGGGCCAGTCCGGATCGCCCGTGGCGCACTCGAAGTACATCCCCACCGGCGTCAGATCGCTGACCCCCACCAGGCCGTCGAGGTTGTAATCCCCGACGTTGCAGTAGCTCCACTCCAGCGTGTAGCCCTCGCCGTCATCGCCCATCAGCAGCAGGTCCGTCACCTCGTTCTTCTCGCCCGAGGGCGGAATCGAGGCGCCCTTCTCCGCCGCCTCTCTGATCACCCGGACCAGCTCGGCCTGCAGCTCGGCGTACAGCGCCGGATCAACGCCCGCCGGAGCCTGCGCGGACTCCACCTGCTGAAGCGCTTCAGCCAGTGACTCGGCACGCATGCCTTCTGTCGCATCATCCAGCCCGGGACTCTCTTTCAGCGGCGCAGCGGCCAGCTGTTCGGCCGCCATGTCCACCGCACCACTCCTACCGCCTCCGCAACCAGTAGCACCAGCAATTACGAGCATCAACACGGCTGCGCGGGTCAACGTCATCAGCACAGCGTAAGCGCGCATCGCGCCCACCTCCCCGCGAGATCCATCTGTTGAAATGATAACGTATTATCGGCACATCGCCAGCTCTTGGCAGAGGACCGGCAGCTGTGTCCGGCGCGGCACTGGAACAGATGTTTAGCCCGGCAGTCAGAGTGTTCGTTACAATTACTGTGACCCGGCGTTACTACCAACTTGAAGGATTGTCACCGTAAGTAGTGGGCGATAAGCACACATCCGCAGGGAAGAAGGGCACTCGGCGGGGCGAGAAGCCGGCGCACGGCCAGCGATCCGAGGATGGAGGTTCGAGGACAGCTGGCGGCGCAGTTCTGGAGAGCAACCACCGGGATGAGTTTCTCAGCCTGCTGATGCCCGTCTACCCCAGAGCCCTGGCCTATGCGCAGTCGATCAGTGGAAGCCTGATGGACGGCGAGGACCTGGTCCAGGATGCGGTGCTTTCAGCCTACTCGCGGTTTGACACACTCCGGAACCGCGAACGCTTCCGCGAGTGGTTCTTTGCAATCCTCCTGAACCGCTTCAGGAACCTTCGCAACCGCTGGCGGTTGCGACCGTTCAAGTTGGTAGCCGAGCTGGGCAGTTCGCACAGTATTCTGGAAGCCACAGCGAGCGTAAGCGGCGATCCCGCCGAGCTCGGCTACCAACTTACTCTGGTCAGGGAGCTGCTGGGACGGCTCAGCGCGCGTGAGCGCGACGTGATTCTGCTGCTGGGGCCCGCCGGATTCACTCCGGAGGAAGTGGCGCGCATCCAGCGCATCAGCCAGCGGGCGGTGATTCAGCTGGCCTACCGTGCGCGGCGCAAACTGAGGGCGATGCTGCCCGAGGGCGCGCTGTCCTTTCTTAACATCCCGGCACCGGGAGTGACCAACCATGAGTGAGTTCAACACCAGACCGGATAACAACGCCGAACAGCTGATCCAGAGCGTGTTCGACCGCCTGACCGGCCAGGCCGATCCCGTGATCGCCCGCCTCAGGCTGGAGCGCAGCCTCGAGCGCCGGCCCAGGCGCCGCCGCGTGAGCACTGCGATCAAGGTGCTGGCGTTCATCACCGGCCTGCTGGCGCTGGGAGGCTGGGCCAGCGGGGCGCCCGTCATCGGCTGGGACGACGGCCAGCTGATCACCATCCAGGCGCCGGACAGCTTCGTGCCGGCCGCCTATCCGCACTGGGTCGGCGTCTTCGCCAACCACGCCGAGGCGCTGGCGGACCATGGGGGTCACAGCCTGATCGTGGACTACCGGCAGGGCTCGGACGATAGCTACTTCTTGCAGCTGGGGATTATCGGCGTCAGCTACACCGAGGCCAACGACTGGCTGCGCGACGTGATGCAGCGGGTGCCGGAACTGAACGGCACGCCTTACACCATCACGCAGCCGCTGCTGCCCTTCCGCGTCAGCGTGCGCGAGATGCTGGCGTACTCCGTGCTGGGCCGGACCGAAGCCGAGGAGCGCAAGGTGGTCGCAGCCTGGCGCGCCGCCGAGTCCCAGGCTCAGCAGGTGGCAATGGGCCGCCACGCCCAGATTGCGCTGATCGCGCGCAGCAACGACTGCCGCCGCGTGAGCATGGTGGGATTCTGAGCAAGCCGCTATTTCGCGCCCGGGCACCGCAGGTCGCGGCCCAAGGTTGCTGCACGGGGCTATAATCGAGCCCGTGCTGCCGCTGTGGAACACGCTGATCACACTTGGCTGGCCGGCCCTCTACCTCTATCCGCCCTTTCGCGGCACCATCGGCCGGCGGCTGGGGCGCTTCGAACTGGGCCGCTATGACCCCAGGGCCGCCGGTCCGCGCGTCCTGATCAACGCCGTCAGCGCCGGCGAGGTGGTGGCGATCACCCCCTTCGTCACCGAACTGCTCCGGCAGCGGCCGGACGCGCAGATAGCGCTGCTGACCACCACCGAGAGCGGCCAGACGATGGCCAGGGAGAAGCTGGGCGACCAGCTGGCGCTGCTGGCCTACTTCCCGCTGATCGACCTGCCATTCATCGTCCGGCGCTATCTGGACCGGCTGAAGCCCGACCTCTACGTCACCACCGAGGCCGAGCTGTGGCCCAACATCATGACCGGCTGCCGCCAGCGCAAGATTCCGGTGGCGCTGGTCAACGCGCGAATCTACCTGCATAACAAGCACGGCTGGCGCGCCGCCCTGCACCAGCGGCTCTACGAACTGGTGGACCTGGTCGTCTGCCAGAGCGAGCAGCAGCGCGTCAACTTCCTGAAGTTCGGGCTGAGACCTGACAAGCTGACCGTCAGCGGCAACACCAAGTTCGACTTCGAGCTCAAGGACTGGGACGGAGAGTTGCTGGGCGCGGCCCGGGTGCACTTCGGCCTCGGCGATGAGCGCGTGATCGTGGCGGGCAGCACGCACCCTGGGGAAGAGGAACTGCTGCTGAGGACCCTGGGCGGCGCTCCGGCTTCGCTGGCCGGCGGTCGGCTGCGCCTGATTGTCGCCCCCCGCCACGTCGAGCGCGCCGCGGAGGTGGCGAAGCTGGCCGCCCAGCAGGGACTCGGCGCCGTCCTGCTGAAGGACCTGCCGGCAGCCGAGCCCTGGGACGTGCTGGTGGTGGACCGCTACGGCGTGCTGACGGACACTTACCGGCTGGCAGACGTGGTGGTGATGGGCGGTACCTTCAGCCGCCAAGTCGGCGGCCACAACATCCTGGAGGCCACCGTGCTGGGCAAGCCGGTGCTCGTCGGGCCGCACACCTTCTCGATCACCGCCCAGCTGGAACTGCTCAGGCAGGTTGGCGGCATCGTCGAGGTCCGGGATAGCGAAGCGCTTGCCGCCGAATTGACCCGCCTGCTTGGCCAGCCGGCGGCCGCCGCCCGCATCGGCGCCGCCGCGCGCGAAGCTACGCTGGCCAACCGCGGAGCCGCCCAGCGGGCGGTGGAGGCCGTGCTGGGTCTGCTGGCCCCGACGCCGGGCAGCTAGGCGCGCTAGGGCGGCCATCGGGTATAGTTAATAGGATTATTCGCTGTCATCAATCCAGATATCAACTACCGGGTGCATCATGCTGAAGAACCTGGCGATTACCGTGCTGGTGAGCGGCCTGGCCGCTCTGGCGCTGTCGGCCTGCGCCGACACGCTGAACGAGAACCAGACCCTGGACGCCCCGCGTCTGAGTGCGCAGCTCGACCGTGAGCACAGCATCGCGGACGGCGTCGGCGGGCTGGAGCTGACCGGCGAGAGCACGGAGCTGACCCTCTCGGCGACCGAGCTCGTCAACGCGAAGGTGCTCTACGCCCGGGTCGCCTACGATCCCGCGGCGCTGCACTTCGCGGCCGGGGAGACCGCGGCCGAGCGGCTGGAGGACGGGATGGTGCTGTGCATCGACCGGCCCGACCAGGGCGTGGTCGAGGTCGGCTGGCTGCTGCCACGCTTCGGCGAGCGCGAGGGCGTATCGGGCACCCAGGAGCTGTGCCGCCTGCGGTTCGCCGCCGGCGCCTCCGAGGTGACCAAGCAGGTCCTGCGGGGTCCGGATGGCGTCTACAACCACATCGATTCCTCGCTCAGCGGCGACCTGACTGAAGACGATTACCCGCAGTTGACCTGGGTCGAGCGGCTGGTCGCCGACGGCAGTAACGACGGGCAGGTGACGGTCAGCGACTACACCCAGATCGGCCAGCAGTTCGGCGCCACGCCGGCCGCGACCGGCGACGCGGACAAGCAGGCACGCGATGCCGACTACAACCGCGACGGCGAGGTGGGTGTTTCGGACATCACGGTCATCAGCCAGCAGCTCGACGTCACGCTGGGCGGCTACGCGATCATGACCGGCGAGAGCGCCGGCAGTCTGACCGAACTCGTCCGCTTCGACCGCGTCGCGATGTTCCCGACCGCGCCGACCACCATCGATGGCGAACTGCGCTGGACCTGGACCGGCAGCACAGAGCTGGCCGAGGATACGCGCTTCTGGGTCCACGCCTACGACCGCGACGGCGCACTGAGCGCCTACCCCAGCGACTACGGCGTGCTGATCGAGGCGGCGAACCCGACGTTCACGCCGACCGAGGTGCTGGCGATCAACGTGCCGTCCGGCCTCCCGACGGACGGCGATGGCAACTACATCGTGCTGCTCAGCGAGTGGTCGGTGGACGACATCGACGGCAACGCCGAGCCGTTCGCGCCCGAGTCACTGCAGCTGACCGCCACCGTGGAGATTGTCGAGGATCCCGGTAACACTTACGAGGACAGCGAGCATCTGGTCTGGTACGTCAGCGACGGCGGCGGTCTGGCCAAGGTCGGCAACGCCGAGGGCGGCGATCCCAGCGACCTCAAGGGGCTGCTGACCTTCGTCAACCGCGGCAGGATCGAGGTCACCGCCCAGATCCCGGGCAACTTCACCAAGACGCAAACGGCGGGCTTCGTGCTGCTCAGCATCCAGGACCTGGCGCTCAGCAGCGGCGGCGGCAGCGGGCCGATCGCCGCCAACGACGGCGATGACGTGCAGTTCGCGATCGAGGGCACCTTCGACTGGGACGGGCTGGACAACGGCAACGAGGTTGTCCAGGATCTGACCAGTTGGTGCAACTGGACCGCGACGCCCACCCCTGACACCGCAACATACGCGATCGACACCTTCGCCGGCGTGCTCGACACCACCGGCGCCGGCGGGGCGGAACTGGTCGTGCGCTGCGAGTATCCGCGGACAGCCAACGTCACGCTTTACGACAACCAGCGGCGCGTCAGCAATGCCGTGGTAGTTAACGTCAACTAGCCGGCGGCACCGCGCGCGGACGCTCGGACCAGGCTAGGCCGCCGGCCGCCAGTAGTGCACGAGTGCATCGGCGCCGTCCACTACCTGCTGGTCATGGGTGGTGGCGTAGAGGACGTGCCAGCTGCCGTTGGGGGTGACGAGCAGCACGCAGGGCGCCCGATCCTCGGTGAAGATCCACTCCTCGTCCGCCAGCTGCTCGCGCCGCCAGTCGTCGGCGCCCTGCCGCACCCAGACCTCCAGGACCGCCCGCTGCGGCATACTGAGTGTCCGGGCCGTGGTGACCTGCAGCTGGGCGATCAGCGCCTGCTGGCCGCCGCCGGGCTCGTAGAGCGCCAGACCAAGCTCCGGCCAGATGAACTGGTCCGAGGCGTAGTTGAACTGCAACGGGCAGCTCTCCACGATCTCGATGTACCAGTCGCCGGCGTCGTACCAGGCGTACTTGAGCTGGCCGCTGGGGTCCGCCGGATCGGCGTTCAGGTCGAGATAGGCCAGCCGGGGACGGTCGTCGTCGTCAACCATCTGCACGACGCGCTTGCCGCAATCGCTGTCCGGTGCGTTGTCGCCGGCGTCCACCAGATCGAAGCTCCAGGTTGATCCGCCGCTGTCCCACCGGGCGTACACGCACTCGCCTTCCTGCGGAGTGTAGCGGTTGGGGGTGCTCTCGCCGCCGCGCTGCAGGGCGACCCACGGCGAGGCATCGTCCGCCGGCGACAGCACCAGATCCAGGTCGCGGCCGGAGAGATTGGTCTGGTCCAGCGGCTCCACCGGTTGCCAGACGCCCGCGATCGTGCGCTTCAGGTAGTAGTCGACGGGGCGCTCGACACCGCTGCCGGCGTTCTCGGTATAGGCCAGCGCCGCCTCGGCGCCGTAGCCCAGCGAGACCTGCGGATTGAGCCCCGGATCGGTATCGTCAAAGCTGCGCAGGTCATACGCCCCGGAGGGCAGCCGCAGCAGCAGGGCGGAGTGCCCGACGAAGTTGGTGTTGGCCATCCCGATCAGCAGCGCGTCGGCGGTCGTGTTCCAGCCCAGATCGAAGGCCTGGGCCGCGACCAGCCAGCTGGTGTCGTCGATCACCTGCTCCCACTGCCAGCTGCCCGCACC